>Ga0335080_10000429_pt1 | contig 38058 bp, 34 predicted proteins | sample Lox_Sample_34_FD_206720 | JGI IMG/M metagenome (GOLD analysis project Ga0335080, IMG submission 206720) | Soil microbial communities from Loxahatchee National Wildlife Refuge, Florida, United States - Lox_Sample_3.4 | ecosystem: Environmental > Terrestrial > Soil > Wetlands | place: USA... | reverse complement strand
CCCGAGCAGCGCGCCGCCGGGACCCACCACCGGCATGCGGCGCACGCCGTTGACGGCCATCAGCCGCACGGTCTCCGCGTAGCCTGCCGTGTGCTCCACGGTGACCATGGGCCGCAGGAGCAGCTCGCCGAGCTTGACCATGCCCGGATCGAGCCCGGCGGCCATCACTTCGAGGGTCAGATCGCGATCAGTCACGATCCCGGTCGGTTTCCGGACGCCGTCGGTATCGTCCACCACCACGATGTCGCCGACGTGATGGTGCCGCATGAGGCGAGCGGCTTCCAGAGCGGTAGCCTCGCGTCCGGCGCAGATGACGTCACGCGTGCAGAATTCGCTGATCGGCATCGCAAGCCCTCGTCGACCTACGCTTTGAACCCTGCGGCGGGCATCGTCAGCGTCGCCACAGCACGCGGACGCTGTACTCGTCATCGCCGTACCGTATCTCGAGCTCACCCTCGTAGGCGCGCCGCAGCGCCGTGCCGATCCGGCGCGGCGTGTGGATGTCGGTGGTCGAGACGATCGCCTTGCCGGGCCGCTCGTCGACCGACATGATCCGGTTCAGCGGGTGCTCCGCGCCCTCTTTCTCCGCCTCGTGGCGGGCGAGCCGAAGCAGCTCGTCGCGATGCTCGCCGTAAAATGCCCCTTCGAGAGTGATCCAGCCGGCGGGCAGCTTGTCTCGGACGCGCCGGCACGCAGGGCATCGATCGCGATGCGCGCCGTCCGGGATCGAGGCGACGCTCCACCGGCCTCGATGGAAGACCGCGCCACAGTCCGTGCACACGGTGGGCTCGCGATACTTGCCGCGCGCCTGATACGGATCGACGCGCTTGTCGTCGAGGATGCGATCGCGATAGCGCGTCACGCCTCCGGGAGGCGTATCCGGTGAGCGCGTTACGGTTCGTCGTGCCATGATCCCATCGTGATCCTGGTCCCACGCTCGTCATTCTAGCAAGCTGAACCGGAGGTCGATTGATCTGAATCAATACGCGAACCCGGCATGTGCTGCGCGCCCCTCGCGGCCCTGCACGCCGACGCCGCGCCGTTCCGGATGGGATGGTTCGTGGAGTCATGGAGACAGGCGTCGGTAATTTGGCCCGAATGCTAGAATGCGGGATCGAACGGATCTCGACTCGACTTCGGGTCAGCCTCTCGACAATGACCGCTTCGGCACACGTTCTGGTGGTCGACGACGAGCCCGCGATCACCGAGGTCCTCCGGCGCTACCTCTCCACACAGGGCTACCGGGTCTCCCTGGCCGAAAGCGGCGCGGCCATGCGCCGGATCATGGCCGGCGCTTCCGTCGACCTCGTCCTGCTCGATCTGGGGCTCCCTGGCGAAGACGGCCTGACACTGATGCGCGCTCTGCGCGAGCACTCGCCGGTCGCGATCATCGTCGTTACCGGCCGCGGAGAACCGGTCGATCGCATCGTGGGCCTCGAGGTCGGAGCCGACGACTACATCACCAAGCCCTTCGATCTGCGCGAACTCGGAGCGCGCGTGCGCAGCGTGCTCAGGCGGACCCTCGAGAAGAAGGCAACGTCGCCGCAGGGTTCCCCGGTCGATGTCGTTCGTTTCGCCGGCTGGATGCTGGACCTGGGATCGCGCCGGCTCGAGTCGCCTTGCGGAGAACCGGTAGACCTGACCACGGGCGAGTTCGAGTTGCTGGCGGCGTTCGTGAAGGCTCCGGGGCGCGTCGTGTCGCGTGACGAGCTGCTCGAGGCGACCCGCAACCGCGAGGCGGGGCCGTTCGACCGCACGATCGACGTTCAAGTCGGGCGGCTGCGTCGCAAGATCGAGGCCGATCCGCAGCGTCCGGAGATCATCAAGTCGGTGCGCGCGGCAGGTTATCTTTTCACGCCCAGGGTCGAGCGGTCGTGACACCGGAGCGCGAGGTGCCGCGGGGAGCGCTGGCGCCCGAGCTTTACCACGCGCTCTTCGAGAGCGCGCCCGACGCCATCGTCGTGATCGATCCCGCCGGAACGATTCTGGCCGTCAATCCACAAGCCGAGCGGCTGTTCGGCTACGCGGCCTCCGAGCTCGAGGGCGAGCCGATCGAGAAGCTCATGCCCGAGCGGTTCCGCGACCCGCACACGCGATATCGCGACGGTTACGTCTCGAGCCCCGTGCCTCGGCCCATGGGCATCGGCCTCGATCTTTGGGGGCTCCACAAAAGCGGACGAGAGTTCCCGGTCGAGATCAGCCTCAGTCCGTTGCGCCGTCTCGGCCGCACGCTCGTTTCGGCGGCCGTACGCGACGTCACGGATCGAAAGGCCGTGCAGGATGCGCTCCGTAAGTCTCGCGACGAGCTCGAAGACCGCGTTCGCGAGCGCACCGCCGAGCTCGCCGCGCAGGTCGCCGAGCGTGAGAGCGACGCCGAGCAGATGCGGCGTCAGGCCGAAATGCTCGATCTCGCGAGCGAGCCGATGCTGGCCTGGGATACGGAGCGGGGCATCGTCTTCTGGAACAAGGCGGCCACCGAGATCTACGGCTACTTGCGCAAGGAAGCGATCGGCCGCAGCTGCCACGACCTGCTGGGCTCGAAGCATCCCCTTGGAATGCGCCACATCGACGAGACGCTGATCCGTGAAGGTCGCTGGGAGGGAGAGCTCCTGCAGGCGACCCGCGACGGCCGTCCCGTCGTCATGGAGAGCCGCATGGTGCTGATCTCGACGCGTGGCGGAGACCGGCTGGTGCTCGAATCCAACCGCGACATCACGCAGCGCCGTGCCGCAGAGGATGGCCTCAGGCAAGCGCAGAAGATGGAGGCCGTCGGACAGCTTACCGGCGGCATCGCACACGACTTCAACAATCTGCTCACGGTCATCCTGGCCAACCTCCAGCTTCTGGAGGACGAGCTCGCGCCCCGATCGTCGACGCTGGAGCTGGCAGCGAGCGCGACGCGCGCCGCGCAGAGGGGCGCAGACCTCACCCGGAAACTGCTCATCTTCGCCCGGCGGCAGCACCTGGAAGCGACATCGCTGAACGTCAACGAGCTCGTCAGGAGCATGACTGGGATGCTCGCACGGACGCTCGGCGAGAATATTCGAATCATCGAATCGCTCGCCCCCGATCTTCCCGACGCGCTCGTCGACGCGGGGCAGCTCGAAACCGCGCTGCTCAACCTCGCCATCAACGCCCGCGACGCCATGCCGCGGGGAGGGCGCCTGTCGATCCAGACCGGCAGGAGGCTCGTCGGCGCCGACGAGTTCCATCGCGACGGCGGCCTCGAGCCGGGCGCTTATGTCTCGGTCGCGGTATCGGACACCGGGATGGGAATGACGAAGGAGGTCATGGCCCACGCGTTCGAGCCCTTCTTCACGACGAAGGAGGCCGGAAAGGGCACGGGCCTCGGCTTGAGCATGGTTTACGGCTTCGTCAAGCAGTCGGGCGGGCACGTCACCCTCTACGCCGAACCCGGATACGGCACAACGGTGAAGCTGTACCTGCCGGTGGCAGCGAAGAGCGAAGCAGAGCTGTCTGCCGATCGGACTGCCAGCCCCACCGGGACCGAACGGATACTCCTGGTCGAAGACGACGACGAGGTCCGCCAGGCAACGAAAAGGATGCTGACCGGGCTCGGCTATCCGGTGGTCGAGGCTGCCGACGCGGACACCGCGCTGGACCTCCTTGCGCGGGACGAGAGCATCCAGCTTCTGCTCACCGACGTCGTGCTGGCGTACGGCATGAGCGGTCCCGACCTCGCTCGCGAAGCCCGAAGTGTCTCTCCGGGCATCAGAATTCTGTTCATGTCCGGACACGTGCGGGACACGGTGGCTTTCCACGAGCAGCTCAGGCAGGACGCTCACTTTCTCCAGAAGCCATTCCGCAAGGCAGACCTTGCCCGCATGCTCCGTGCGGCACTCGGTCTTTCCGAAGACTAGCCCGGCCGTTCGGGTCTCGCCGCCCTGATCGTGGCCAGCACGCGCCGCGCGAGCGCTCGGCCATCGAAGGGCTTCTCGACCAGGACGGCCCCGTATTGCCTGGCCGCCGCCGAGGTCTCGGCATTGTGCGCGGCACTGATGAGGAACACGGGATAGGGGCGTTGCCCCTTCGACAATCGCACCAGCAATTCCAGCCCGCTCATCCCGCGCAGCTGGACGTCCAGAAGCAAGCAGCCGATCGGCGAGGAATCCGCGCATCGCGAGAAGGCCTCGGCGGAATCGTAGACCTCCGGCTGCAGGCCTACGGTCCGCACGACGCGCGCGAGCACCTCCGCGACATCGCTGTCGTCGTCGACGATGCAGACCCTGGACCGCAGGAGTTCGGACTCGACCATTCTTCGACAGGGCCGGTGCGCGCCCTTCAGTTGACGATGCGCCCGATGACGAATCTCAGGGCGCTCGCGTCGAGGATCTCCACGGACTTGTGCTCCACGCGAAGCAGACCCTGCGTCTGAAACCGCGAGAACAGCCGGCTCACCGTCTCCAGGCGCAAGCCGAGATAGCTCCCGATGTCGGCCCGACTCATCCGCAGGAGAAAGCGCACGGCCGAATACCCCCGAGTCGCGTACCGCTGCCCGAGCTCGAGCAGGAAGCTTGCAAGCCTCTCCTCGGCGCGCATCGTCCCGAGGAGCACTCGGCTCTCCCGCTCATGCTGGAACTCGCGTCCGACCATCTGATAGAGCCTGCGCTTCAGGCCCGGCATGTCGACGCAAAGCTCGTCGAGCGCCGCAAACGGAATCTCGCAGACCTCGGCATTCTCGAGCGCAACGGCATCGCTGCCGTGCCGCTCTCCGAGGAGGGTCTCCAAGCCGACGATGTCGCCCATCATGTGGAATCCGGTCACCTGCTCCCGACCGTCGTCGATCGTGATCGATGTCTTGATGAATCCCGACCGAAGTGCGTAGAGGGCGCGCGCGGCATCGCCCGAACGATAGAGATACCGCCTGGATCCGATCCTGCGCTTCGTATGAACCTGAACCGCCCTCTCGAACTCCGCCAGCTCCGAGGGACTCAGACCGCCGGGGACGCAGGCGCCCCGCAAGGCGCAACGACTGCACGTGACGTTCAGCCGCGGCGAACCGGGCGGATCCGCAAAGGGAATGCGAGCGGGAAATGGCTCGAGTGACGCGGCTGCGATCGGACCGGACACGGGCGGGCGCTCATGGCCGTTCGGCATCGTTGCTGGCATTGTGGGCCTCCTTCAGGAATTTGCGGCCGCGGAGCCCTGGTTGCTTGCTCCCGCGTACGTGAAGAAGCCTATCCAGCGACGGAAAACCTGCGATGCACCGGGGGAAACACCGTGTAACAGTCGGTAACAGCCCTGGGCGGCCGCGGCGCCGATGCGGGTGCTCGCCCGGCGAACATCTCGATCCCGGCGACGCCGCCCCGCTTTGACGCGGGTCAACGGCCAAGCTGCGGTTATCGCCTACGATCGAGTCGCATACCCGAGCATTCGCCTGTCGCGAGCGAATGCCCGCCCATTCGGAGACTGACGATGCCCGCGAAGCTCATTAGGTTCCATCACGATGCCCGGGAGAAGGTGCGAGCTGGCCTCAACATCCTGGCCGAGGCGGTGAAGGTCACCCTGGGTCCCAAAGGGCGGCTGGTCGCCCTCGAGCGTGCCTTCGGGCCCCCCACCATCATCAATTCCGGCGTCGCCGTAGCCAAGGAGATCGAGCTCGAGGACAAGTTCGAGAATCTCGGTGCCCGGATGGCGCGAGAAGTCGCGTCGAAGACCTCCGAAACCGCGGGCGACGGCACGACGACTGCAACCGTCCTGGCGCAGGCCATCGTCAACGAAGGCATGAAGTACGTCGCGGCCGGCCTCGACCCGATGGAGCTCAAGCGGGGCGTCGACGCCGCGGTCGAAGCGATCGTCGCGGAGCTCAAGCGCAACTCTCGTCCATGCGCATCCTCGCAGGAGATCGCCCAGGTCGGAACGATTTCCGCCAACGGCGATGCTTCGATCGGCGAGATGATCGCCAAGGCGATGGAGAAGGTCGGCGAGAACGGCGTGATCAAGACGGAGGATGGCCGCGGGACGAGTAACGAGCTGGAGGTGGTCGAAGGCATGCAGTTCGACCGCGGTTTCCTCTCGCCCTATTTCATCAACGATCCCGAACGCCAGCGCGCTGCGCTCGACGACCCTTACGTCCTTGTCCACGACCGATCCATCTCGAGCATCCGGGACCTGTTGCCGCTCCTCGAGCAAGCGTCGGGCGAAGGCCGTCCGTTGCTGGTCATCGCCGAGGACGTCACGGGCGAAGCCTTGGCCACGCTGGTGATCAATACGCTCCGCGGCGTGCTCAAGTGCTGTGCGGTCAAGGCGCCCGGTTTCGGTGATCGGCGCAAGGCGATGCTGGAGGACATCGCGATCCTGACCGACGCGACGCTGATCTCCGAGGAGACGGGTCTCAAGCTCGAGAAAGCCACTCTCGGCGAGCTCGGTCGGGCGCGACGCATCGAGATCGACAAGGACAACACCACCTTGATAGGAAGCGGTGGCGATCCCCTGAAGATCAAGGCGCGGATCGCATCGATCCGAGCCGCGATCAAGGAAACGAAGAGCGACTACGACCGCGAGCAGCTCGAGGAGCGCGCGGCGAAGCTCTCGGGAGGCGTGGCGCTGATCAAGGTCGGCGCAGCCACCGAGGTCGAGATGAAGGAAAAAAGGTCGCGCGTCGAGGATGCACTCCATGCGACCCGGGCCGCCATGGCCGAAGGCATCGGCCCCGGCGGCGGAGTCGCGCTGCTGCGGGCGCGCCCCGTGCTCGATTCCCTGCCCTCGGACTCGCTCGCTCGCGATGCGGGGATCGCGATCGTCCGGCGCGCGGTAGAGCAGCCGCTTCGCCAGATCGTCGCCAATACGGGTGCTGAGCCGTCGGTCGTCCTTGAGCGCGTGGCGACCGGCTCCGGCAGCTTCGGCTACAACGCCGCGTCCGGCGAGTTCGGTGACCTTGTAGCGATGGGAATCATCGATCCGACCAAGGTGACCCGCCTCGGGTTGCAGAACGCAGCCTCGATCGCGAGCCTCATCCTGACGACGGACTGCGTCGTGGTGGAGAAGCCGAAAGCCGAACTGGCGAACCCGCCGGCCATGGGCGAGATGGAGTAGGGCTTCATCCTGCGTTCCGATGCTGATCACGTGAAGGCCTAGCCATGCAAATCCCACTGCAGATAACGGTCAACAACATGCCGCGGTCGGACGCTCTGGAAGCGCGAATACGGGAAAAGGTGGCCGAGCTCGAACGCTTTCATCCGCGCATCACCAGCTGTCGCGTCACCCTGAACGAGTTCCGCAAGCACCATCGGCAGGGCCGCCAGTTCGAAGTGCGGATCGACGTGCGTGTGCCCGGTCACGGGGAAATCGTCTCCAACCGGCACCACGACGAGGACGTGTATGTCGCCCTTCGCGATGCTCTGGCCTCGACCACGCGCCAGCTCGAGGAGATCGTTCGCGAAAGGCGCGGCGAGACGAAACACCACGAGACGAGCCCGGCTCAGGGATCGACCCCTGACGAAAGCGCCACCTGAGCAGGCGCGCTTGCCGTCAAACGCAAGGGGAACGGTCTGGATCGACTACTGGTAGCGCAGCGCGTCGATGGGCTTGAGCCGCGCCGCCTTGTTGGCGGGGTAGAAGCCGAAGAATACACCCACGCTCGTGGCCACGACGAAGGCGAGCAATACCGCGGCGCCTGTGATGACGACGGGCACATACGCGATCAGATTCGCCGCGACCGCTGCGGCTACTCCGAGTAGAACTCCGACCACGCAGCCGAGGAGCGAGATAATGATCGCCTCCAGAAGGAACTGCGCGCGTACGTCCCGCTGTCGCGCACCGATCGCGATGCGGATGCCGATCTCGCGCGTGCGCTCGGTGACTGATACGAGCATGATATTCATGATCCCGATGCCGCCGACGAGCAGCGACACCGACGCGATTGCGCCCAGCATGATCGACATGACGCGAGTCGTTTGTGCTGCGGCGTTGGCCAATGCGGTGAGATCGCGGATGTCGAAGTCGCTGTCGGTACGCTCGGCAAGATGATGACGCTGCCGAAGGAGGCGCGTCATGTCCGTCTCGGCTGCCCGCATGGCGTCCGCAGACACGGCCTGTGCGACGATGAACCGTACGCTTCCGGGGAACTGAGTCCCGAAGATGCGCGTTTGCGCGGTGGTCACCGGGATCAGCACCGTGTCGTCCTGGTCGCGGCCATCGAGACTCTGGCCCTTGGATGCGAGGACGCCGATCACCAGGAACGGGCTCTGCTTGATGCGAACGGTCTTGCCCACCGGGTCGGCGTCGTCAAACAGGTTCAGGGCCACGGTCTTTCCGAGAAGCGCGACACGCGTGGCGGAGCGTACGTCTGCGTCGGAGAACGCGTATCCGGACTCGACATCCCAGTCGCGCACGACTAGAAAGCCCGGCGTCGTGCCGGCGACCATCGTGCTCCAGTTGTTCGAGCCGTAGACGAGTTGTGCGGTGCCCGGCGCAACAGGCGCTACCGCGGCGATCGATGCGAGCTCCCCGATAGCGTCCGCGTCACCCGTCGTCAGCGTGGGAGCCGCGCCCATTCCCATGCGAATCCCGCCGGAGGTGGCCGATCCCGACATCACTATGAAGAGATTGCTGCCCATGGAGGCGATCGACTGGTCCACCGAGTATTGCGCCCCCTGACCGACGGCGAGCATCGTGATCACCGCCGCGACTCCGATCATCATGCCGAGCATGGTCAGGAACGTTCGCAGCCGATTGGCACCCATTGCGTGCCAGGCCTCTCCGAACATCGTCCGGATCATGCGGGTGCTTCCGCGAGCGCCCGCCGAGAAACGGCGACATCGTCGACCATCCGTCCATCGACGAACCGAACGAGCCGTTCGGCGTATCCGGCAATATCGCTTTCATGCGTGACCACGACGATCGTTATGCCCTCCTCCGTGTGAAGACGTGCGAGTTGCGCCATGATGTCGTGGCTAGTCTTGGTATCCAGGTTCCCCGTCGGCTCGTCGGCGAGAATGAGTTGCGGGTGGTTGGCCAGCGCGCGCGCAATCGCTACGCGTTGCTGCTGGCCGCCGGAGATCTGGCCGGGAACGTAGTCCGGGTACTTGTCGAGCCCGACCTGGCCGAGCAGCTCCAATGCACGTCGGCTTCGCTCGATCTTGGGCACGCCGGCGTAAAGCAGGGGCAGGGCTACATTGTCCAGCAGCGTGGCTCGCGGCAACAGGTTATAACCCTGGAAAACGAAGCCGATGACGCGGTTGCGCAGTCGGGCGAGTTCGTCGGAATCCAGAGCGGCGACGTCGCGCCCTTCCAGCGTGTAACGGCCACTCGTCGGCAGATCGAGACAGCCCAGGATGTTCATGAACGTCGACTTGCCGGACCCCGAGGGTCCCATGATCGCAACCATCTCGCCGCGGCGGATGGCGAGGTCGACATCCTTGAGCACGGGCACGGAGCCGGCCGCGGTCTCGTAGCTCTTACAAAGCTGCTCGGTGCGAAGGAGGAACGCCTCGCCCATCAGAAAGCCCGCAAGCGCAAAGTGCTCGGCGGCGAGTCGTTCCGTGCCACCACCGACCCGACGACAAGCTGGTCGCCGGGCTTCACGCCATCGCCAACGACCTCGGTGAATCTGCCGTCGCTGATGCCCGTGTGGACGGCGATCGCCCTCAGCTTGCCGCCTTCCGTGACGTAGACCGTTGCCACGCGGGCATCGTTGCGTGACTGCGCACTCTCCCTGGAAGCGATTTCCGCGTCGGCCGGCCGGAAACGCAGCGCTGCGTTGGGAACCGCCACGGCTTGCACGCTCCGCGCGACCTGGACGTTTACGTAGGCCGTCATCCCGGGCATGAGAATCTGGTCAGGATTGTCCACCGCCACGACGACGTCGTAGGTAACGACGTTCTGCTGGGTGGTGGCGTTGAGACGGACCTGTTTGACGCGGGCGGTGAAAACGCGGTCTGGAAAAGCGTCGACCGTGAACTGCACGGGCTGGCCGGCCTTGATGTTGCCGACGTCGGCCTCGGCGAAGCTTGAGTCGATCTGCATCTTGGACAGATCCTGTGCAATCTGGAACAGGGTCGGGGTCTGGAAGGTGGCCGCCACCGTCTGGCCGAGATCGACGGCCCGGTTGACGACGACACCGGACACGGGCGAGCGGATCACCGCGTAGTCCAGGTTTACCTTGTCCTTCGCCAGCGTGGCTTCGGCCTGCTTGAGCTGCGCTTCCGCGGACTCGCGCGTCTGAACCGCGGTATCGAGGGCCTGCTTGGCGATCGAGTCTTGTTCCCACAGGGTCCGGCTCCGTGCCTCGTTGGCGCTCGCGAGATCGAGCACCGCCTTTGCATTCGCGACGTTCGCCTGATCCTGATTGACTTGCGCCTGGAGCAGCGCCGGGTCGAGCTCGAGAAGGATCTGGCCCGCCTGCACGTGATCGTTGAAATCGGCGGAGAGCTTCTTGACCGTTCCGGAGACCTGCGTGCCGACGTTGACCAGAACGACCGGGTTGAGCGTACCGTTGGCGGAGACCGACTGCGTTATGTCTCGAATCACGACCGGCTCGACGCGGTACCTGTCCCCGTTGCCTGCCTGGTCCATCGCCCGCCAGGCGACGACGGCGACGGCCATCGCGACGACCGCTGCAATGGAGAGCACGAGGCGCTTCCCCACGGCCTTGCCTGGAATCAAAGCTCGGACCCACCCGTCACTCCGCTCATCGGCGGACGGTTCGACTTTCATGCCATCTCTGGGCATGGCATCTACCCAGCCGTAAGCATCGAGCAAGGATCAGCAGTCACACCATCCCGCGACCGATGCGAGCGCCAAGGTGAAAACCGGCTCGCAAACGGCGAAATCCTCATTGAAACGAGCATAGCCCCGGGCGCCACCCTCCTTCTTGATCCGGGTCAAGGCGAAACCGCTCGATCCGACGCCTCGGCCCGCCCTGCCCTGATCCCTGCTTGCATCGATGAGCCCGCGTCAGCCATCCTATCGCCTCTGGCGAAGCAGGGAGATCCGAGGACGCGCCTGGCAGGCCACGGCCGTTTCCCAGTGTCCGTCCTCGCGGCCTGCCGCAGCGATGCCGACGGATCGATCAGACCTTGACGGTCGTCAACGCGCGACGAGCCATCCGGCCTCACTCTATCGCGACAAATCGCATGGTCCGCGGCGGGAAGCAAGAACACCGTTCCAATCCGGCGAGCCCCAGGACGAATGCACCGATCCTCGGTGCGATCGCTCGCCAGGATGCCTGCGATCGATTGAGCCGGAAAGCTGATTGCCGCCTTCGGAAGCGGTTCGAACCCGGGAGTGCGACCCAAGGAACGCCTTGAGTTCGGATGTGCTAACCACCGTCGGCTTGACCCGCAGCTTCGGCACGCTCGTGGCACTGGATGCTGTAAGTCTCTCCATTCGCGAGGGTGAGGTCTTCGGATTGCTCGGTCGAAACGGCGCAGGCAAGACGACGCTCATCAAGATCCTGACGACGCTCCTGCCGCCGACGGCCGGCAAGGCGACGGTCGGCGGCTTCGACGTCGCTCGCGAGCCCGCGCGCATCCGGGCGATCATCGGTTACGTCCCGCAGGCGCTGTCCGCCGATGGAGAGCTCACGGGCCGCGAGAATCTGCAGGTCTTCGCCCGCCTCTACGATATTTCGACCGGATTGCAGCGGCAGCGTATCGACGAGGGGCTTGCCTTCATGGGCCTCAACGATGCCGCCGACAAGCTCGTGAGCACGTATTCGGGCGGGATGATCCGCAGGCTGGAAATTGCGCAATCCATGCTGCATCGACCCAAGGTGCTCTTCCTGGACGAGCCGACCGTGGGTCTCGATCCGGTCGCGCGCGAGATCGTCTGGACGCGCATCAAGCAATTGCGCGGCCTCTATCGCACCACCATCGTCCTGACCTCGCACTACATGGACGAAATCGAGCAGCTCTGCGACCGCGTCGCCATTCTTCGGCGAGGAAAACTGGTTGCGCTTGGCACGCTCCCCGAGCTGAGCGCGGCGGCCACGGCCGCAAAGAGCCTCGACGAGGTATTCGCCTTCTATACCGAAGACGGACCCGAGAACGCGGAAGGTTTTCGTGAGACCGTCAATGCTCGGCTCAACCTGCGCCGCCTCGGTTGATGGACGACATCGCTCCGTACAGCCTTGCACGCGCCGCGGCCAGCTACTGCCGCAAGGTGCTCGCGGTCGCCGACATGGAGGTGCGGAAGCTCCTGCACGACCCGACGGAGCTCGTGACGCGGGCCATCCAGCCCACGCTGTGGCTTCTCGTGTTCGGCGAAGTATTTGCCCACATCCGCGCCATCCCGACGGGCAGCCTCGAGTATATCGATTTTCTCGCGCCCGGAATCCTGGCGCAGAGCGTGCTTTTCGTCGCCATCTTCTATGGCATTTCGGTGATCTGGGAGCGGGATCTCGGGATTCTGCACAAGTTCCTGGTGAGCCCGACGCCCCGTACCGCGCTGGTCCTCGGCAAGGCGCTGTCGGCTGGAGCCCGGGCATTGTCGCAAGCCGTCATCATTTACGCTCTTGCGCTCGCGCTCGGCGTCCGAATGAACTGGCATCCGACGGCACTGGCCGGAGTGCTCTTTCTCGTGTTGCTCGGTGCGGGCGTCTTCTCGACCTTTTCGCTCATCGTCGCGTGCATCGTGAAGACCCGCGAACGCTTCATGGGCATTGGGCAGGTCCTGACGATGCCGCTGTTCTTCGCCAGCAACGCGATCTATCCGACGGAGATGATGCCCGATTGGCTGAAAATCGTCGCGCACGTCAATCCGCTCACGTATGAAGTCGACGGACTGAGGGCGCTCATGCTGGCAGGCGGCGGAGGGACAGGGCTCGGCTTGCCGACGGATCTGGCCCTGCTGGTCGGTGCGCTGGCGCTCTTGGTCGCCATCGCGGGAAGAATGTATCCGCGGATCCTGGTTTGAAACGGCTCGGACGGACCTTGCCCCTGCCGTCGAACCCGCCCGACGAGTACGATTCCGCTCACCACGAGCGAGGTCGACCGGTCGATGCGAACCTCGCGCTTCGAGAGAGAACCCGTTCCCCAACGCAAAGCGACGCTACGCAGCCGGCTTCTTGTTCCTCGCGAATCGATTGCCACGCCGGCAGGCAATAACCAATACCGGCGCGGCCAGGATCGAATATCCGCCAAGGATCAGAAGCAGCACCCGGCTTACGGGCGGAATCGCCAGATACACCACGCACAGCGCGATGACTCCGTAGCCCAGCCAGAACGCCACGAGCCCGAGTTCCACTGCTGTGAAGCGCCGCATGAATCACCATCGATCGAAGAATAGCTTGATCCTAGACCTGCAGGCCTCGGCGCGTATTGATCTCGAGCAAGTTTCGTGCGAAGCGAATCGCACGGGGAATCGCGGCCAGGACCAGCCCGTTCCGCGCGCTGGCCCAATCAGCGCCTGCGCGACCGCTGCTTGCCCGCTGGCGAACGCACGAGCAGCACCGGGACGGTCGCTTCGCGAACAACCACTTCTGCGTCGCTGCCCATCAGCACGCGCGACAGCCCTCGACGACCGTGCGTACCGAGCACGATCACGTCGGCCCGCCATTTCTTCGCCTGCTTGATGATGACGTCGGCGACCCGCTGGCCCGCCGTCTTCAGCAGCACCGTCTCGGCCTTGACGTGACCTTTTCGCGCCTGCGCCTCCGCCTTCGCGAGCAGCTTCCTGCCCCTCTCGCTCAGCGCCTTGACGAAGCTGTCGACATAGCTCGGCGGCACATACATCGTGCCGTCGAAACCCTGTGTAATCACCAGCTCGTCCACGATGTGAACGAGGCACAGGCGCGCCGTCTGATCCTTCGCCAGCGCGATCGCTTCTTCGAGCCCTCGATTCGAGGTCGGACTGCCATCGATCGGGACCAGGATCCTGCGGAACATGCTTGCCTCCCTTGTGGTGGCTCGACCTCAATGCGCCATGAACACAGGAACCGTCATGCTCGTGAGCAGCGTGCGCGTCGCGCCACCCAGCACATGCTCTCGCCATCGCGGATGGCCGTATCCGCCCATCACGACGAGATCGCCGCCACGGTCGGCGACGCGCGAGAGCAACCAGTCGCCGACCGGGATATCGCCAGGGCCGAGCCTGTCGTATTCGATTCCCGCGCCGATGCCATGCCGACGGAGGTAGCCCGCGAGCCGCTCGCGACCCGCCGCGTCGGCACCGTGCTCGGAAGCGCCCGGGTCCAGACAACCCACCGTGACCCGGGCGGCGCGGCGCAGGAGTGGCATCGCGTCGGCCAGCGCGCGCGATGCCTCGCGACCGCCGTCCCAGGCGACGAGGACGTGCTTGCCGATGCTCTCCGGCACGCCGACATAGGGAACGACGAGCAGCGGCCGGCCCGTTTCCATGAGCGCAGCCGAGACGAGCTGCGAGGCGAATCCCGAGCCAGCTTCGCCCGCCTGCGGCTGGCCGATGACGATCAGATCCGCGCAGCGGCCGTGCGCCACCGCCGCCTCGATCGGCGGCCCGGACGGCGCGCGCCACTCGATATCCCGCCAGTCGGCGGTCTTGGCGGCGTCGCGGAATGCCTGCTCCGCGGCGTACTGGGCGTCGCCGGAGCCGCTTAGGTATCTCGCGACGACCTCGTCCGGCAGGACGGCGGCCACCGACGGGGTGATCACCGGTGCATTCGACAGATACATCCCGACCAACCGCGCGTCGAAGTCGCGCGCCAGGCCGATCGCGATGCCGAGGCGGCTCCGGGAGTCGGTATCTTCGCCGAGGACTGCGAGAATCGTCTGATAGGTCATCATGGCGTGCATCGCTTGCGACATTGATGTGACAAGCATAGCCCGGGAGCGGGGCGCGGCTCTTGCGCGGAATCAAACCCCCTCCACTCCGCCGGATGCGCTGGATCAAAGATCGGAGAAGCCCTGATCGGTTAGGCTGTCGGTCGTTCATCTGACGACGCCCCGCCGTCGCCGCGGGCGGCCCTGTCGGTTCCGAATCGAGGTTGCGCTTGCGATCATGCCCTGGGACGCCGACTATTTCCCGGCCTCGATGAAGCATCTCTCTCCGCCCGTGCGCGAGAAGGCGATCGAGATCGCGAATGCCCTGCTCGATGGCGGCATGGACGAGGGCAAGGCGATCCGCATCGCCATCGCCAAGGCCAAGCAATGGGCGGAGCGGCACGGGGAGGATCTCTAGCATCGACCCGCCGCCTCGGGCTTCATCGGGTCGGCGTCTGCCGCTCAATCCTGCAGCACGTAGCTTCCGGGTCCATCGCACAGAGGGCCATATCCGCGGGCGCCCATGGACGGAGGCGCAGTCCGCCCGCCGGAGCGCGCGTCCAGCCAGGCGATCCACTCCGGCCACCACGAGCCGTCGCTCAATGCGGCGGTCTCCAGCCAGCGATCCGGATCGACGTACCGATCTTCGGGGTGCTTCGTGGCGACGCGGTAATGCCTGTTCGGATGGCCCGGCGGCGAGACGATCCCCACGTTGTGCCCTCCGCTCGTCAGGACGAAGGTGATCTCGGCGTCGGTTTGCAGATGCAGCTTGTACACCGACCGCCAGGGCGCGACATGGTCGGTTTCCGTGCCGACCGCGAAAATGGGCACGCGCAGATCGGCCAGCGCCACGGGCTTGCCCCCCGCTGGGAAACGGCCCTCGGCGAGATCGTTATCGAGAAAGAGCCGCCGCAGGTACTCGGCGTGCTGGCGATAAGGCATGCGCGTCGCATCCGCGTTCCAGGCATTGAGATCGGTCATCGGCTCGCGTTCCCCCATGAGGTAGGCGTGCACCATGCGCGACCACACAAGGTCGTTGGAGCGCAGGAGCTGGAACGTGCCTGCCATCTGACGGCTGTCTAGGAAGCCCTGCTCCCACATCACGTCCTCGAGGAACACGAGCTGGTTCTCGTTGATGAAGAGCTTCAGCTCGCCGGCCTCCGTGAAATCGGTCTGCGCCGCGAACAGGCTGAGCGACTGAAGCCGCGCGTCTCCATCCCGGGCCATCGCAGCAGCGGCGATCGCGAGCAGCGTTCCACCGATGCAGTAGCCCACCCCATGAACCTTGCGCTCCGGCACGACGGCCTTGACCGCATCGAGTGCCGCCATGACGCCCAGCTGGCGATAATCCTCCATCGAGAGATCACGATCGTCCGGCGAGGGGTTCTTCCAGGAGACCATGAATACGGTGTAGCCCTGCTCAACGAGGTATCGAACCAGCGAGTTCTGCGGGCTCAGGTCGAGGATGTAGTACTTCATGATCCAGGCCGGCACGATGAGCACCGGCTCGGTCCTCACGCTCGGGCCGGCAGGTGCGTACTGGATCAACTCGATGAGGCGATTGCGATGGACCACCTTGCCCGGGGTGACCGCGATGTCGCGACCGACCTGGAAGGCTTCCGTCCCCACTGGCTTGCGGCCGGCCCAGGCGCGCTCCGCGTCCTCGACAAGGTTCCACGCGCCGCGCCAGAGATTCATTCCGGCCTCGGCGAACGTGCGCTCCAGCACCTCGGGATTGGTCAGCACGCTGTTGGAAGGCGAGAACACGTCGAGCACCTGCCGCGTGCCGAAGGCGACGATGTCTTCGTTCTCGGGCGTCACGCCGCGCAGCCCCGTCGCCGCGTTGTGCCACCACTGCTGCGTAAGCAGAAAGGACTGGTATACGAGGTCGAAGGGCAGCTTGCGCCAGGCTTCGCCCCTGAAACGCTTGTCCTGGGGCAGCGGCTCGATGCACGGTGCGCAATGCTCGCCCTCGACGGACCGGCGCGCGGCGTACTGAACAAGGCGCAGCCATTTGCGCAGCGCCTTTTCGGCGAGCTGCATTCTCTTGCCGGGCGCGCAGGCGAGATGGGCGGCCAAGTCCGCGTAGGCGCCGGCCAGCGTCAGGGGCGCAAGACCGGCCGTATAGCGTGCCGTTATCGCCTGCATGGACCGATCGATCGAGTCGGCGAGCGCGGTCGAGGCGTAGGAATCGCGAAGAAAGGCGGGATCCACGGGCGGCGTGGCGGTGACCGGCCTGGAGGCCTGCGTCGACGCCCTCGGGCGCGGCGAGCCAGGGGCGCGGCCCAGGGTCGTGGTTCGAGCCATCGGTCGTCGGCCTCGATCGTTATACGGACGGCGCGACGACGACGTGCCGCAGCTTCCCTGTGCGCGGGTCGACTGCCGGGCCATGCGGGTCCAGCACGAGCTGGACATTGGGAAGCGACTGACGCAACAGATACCCGCGCAGCGCCTGCTCCACCGCGTGCCACGCAGCCTGCCGCGCGGAGCCCCGGCCGATCGCGATCCGGACGGTCAGCTCGGCGGAACCGGTCTGAACGATCTGGAAGGGATGGGCCTGCAGAACCTCCTCGACGACGGTCGTCAACGCCAAGGGCAGCAGGCCAACCGGCTTGCCTCGGGGATCGTGCAGCGACAGAAGCGCATCGCACCGCCCTTGTACGCGGATCGCTGGCAGCGGGCTGCCGCAGGAGCAGGGCTCCGGCTTCACGACGATACTGTCCCCCAGATCGTAGCGAAGAATCGGCTGGACGCGGTTGGCGAGATTCGTGACCAGCACCGTGGCCGAAGCCTCTCCTGGGGCCACCGGTTCGTACGCGCTGTCGACAGCCTCGACGACAACCCAGTCGGCGTTAACGTGCAGCCATCCGCCGCTGCAGCCGAAGGCGATGCTCAGGCACTCCGAGGCCCCGTATTCGTTCACGACGGGGCAACCGAAGGCGCGCTCGAGTTCCTGCTGAGCGGCGACCGGCAGGTGCTCCCCGCCGGACCAGAGAATCGCCGGCTTGATCTTCAATCGTCCCGACCGGATTTCCTCGGCGAGCAGCAGCAGCATCGTCGGGTAGCTCGCGACAAAGGCCGGCTGATAGTCGTTGAGGCCGGCGACAAGCTCCGCGATCGGCTGCATGACCGAGAAACCGCGCGCCGCGAGCCATGGATTCGCGCGGCAGACGCGCTCCCACGATGCAATGCTGGCGAAATGGTCGCCGGTCGCCGCGATCAGCGCCGCTCGCCCGCCCCGGCTCAGGGAGCCCCAGGCACAACGCGCGAAAAGCGACGACGAGATCAATTGCGAGGCGATCAGTGCGTCATAGGTCGCCACGGCATCCGCGTCCTGCAGATAGATTCCGGGCTCGTCCGACGTTCCGGAGCTCGTCCAGACGATGTACCGGCCGAGATAGCGCAAGCCGATATGGCCCCGGTCCGCCAGGAATGCTCCGACGTCGACCCGGGTGATCTCGCGGTCGGTGACCCAGTCGTCGAAACGGTTCATCAGCGTCCGACGGTTCATCACGGGCAGTTGACGCAGCACGAAGCTGTCAGGCACGTCCCGATAGGCCTCCCGATAGACCTCGGAGTGGGTTCGTGCGAAATCCACGAGCGCCCGCAGGCGCGCCTGGCAGGTGGCTTCGATCGAAGCTGGACCGCCGCTGCGCGTCCACCAGATCGTTGCGACGTGCGCCGCCCAATCGCTCAGGATGAGCGAGGACGCGACCGCGTCCCAGGAGTCGCCGACGCGGCTCGACGTCGCCTCACGTCGGCCAGAGGGGCCGGCTGCACCGTTCCCGTTGTGCGCGCACGCTGTGCCGCCTCGCGCCATGGCAGGGTCCGACCCCTCGCGACGGCCGTCAGCAAGCATCCCCAAGCTTCGGGTATCCGGCGAGCAATTCGTCGAGACGCGGGGGGAGCCCTTCGGCCTTGCCGAGTACGCGTCGTCCCCGCGTCACTTGACGGTCACTTGCCTGGACCGCCCTCCTTCCTTCTTCGGAAGGGTGAGCTCGAGCACGCCATCCTGACATTTGGCTTCCGCCTTGCCGTCGTCCACATCGTGAGGGAGGGTGAAGCTTCGATACTGCCCGCCGTAATACCGCTCGGTGCGAATCACGGTCTCGCCTTTCTTCTCCTCCTTCTCGCCCTTGACTTCGGCGCTGATGGAAACCTGATTGCCGTCGATCGAGACCTTGATATCTTCCTTCTTGACGCCGGGAACATCCGCCTTCACACGGTACGTCCTCTCGTCTTCGCGCACATCGACCTTGATTTGCGCCTCCTCCGGAAGCCCCTTCCATAGGGAACGGCCGGGGGGGCTGAGCCAGAAGTCGTCGAAGGCGCCGAGCGGATCGAAACGCACCAGGTCGCGGAATGGATCGTAGCGGGTGATGTTGGCCATACGAACTCCAGATGAGGGTCAATCGGAAGGCTCGACGGGGAGCAGAGCCGCGTCAGACGACTTCGGCGACATACCGGCCACATAGACGCCACATCGGCATCAGATCGCAGCACGGCTCGATGATACGAGCTCCAAGGGGGGGTGCTTTGACCAAGGTCAAGGTGGAGGCGAGCGAGCCGCCGAAGCGCCGAGGTCCACGGCGCAGCGATCTACATCCCAGGTCGCCCGTGGACGAAATCTTTGGAGCGACAGCTGCGATTTGCGAACCCCGCGGGAAATTTGCGTACGCATGCAGCCGGATGTTGCACACGGGCGGAGTGCAACACCCGGCAAGGCCCTGCCGACGTCGCTGGACCGTCCCTTTCTCGATCCGCTTCCGTGCCTGCAGCTGCCTCGGCGCGTCGATCGACCTCAGCCGTGCTTCGAGGGCTTGCGCGCGGTCTTCCTGGCCGATCTCCTGACGGTCTTCCTCGCGGCGGTCTTTCTCGTCGTCTTGCTCGCGGTCTTGCGGACGGCGGACTTCCGCGCCGTCTTTCTCGCGGTCGACTTCTTCGCTGCCTCCTTCTTCGCCTTCTTGCTGCCGGCCGCCATCTCCGCCTTGCTCTTGCGCTTGATGTCCATCGCATGCGCGCGGGAGTACTGCTGGATGTCCTTGAACTTCCCTGCCTTGTCGCGGACGGCATAGAGCTTCTTGCCCCTGCTGCTATACAGTACCGTGCGTCTGACCATGGTCCCTCCTGTCTGAGGTCGTCGCAAGGCGCTTCGTTCGAGCGGCCCCGCAGCGCTCGATGTACCACTCCGGTAAGACATGTGCAAGCGACCCGCGGCGCACCGGGAGCTGCGCGCCGCCGCTCACGGGTCGAGCGCGCATCGGAGCGCGAGGCTTCGACTCCGCCGTCGAGCCCTCATCGCGGGATTCGTCGCCCGAGACTATATTACGGACCGCAATGCGAACTTTCGCGAAAGGGGACGTTCGCGATGGCCATCCACAAGCTGCAATCGAGCTTCGCCAGGATCTTCCGGCAGCGTTGCTTCTATCTCTTCCTGTCGATCCTGGTCCTGATCGTCGCCTCGCCGTTTCTCACGGAGACGCTCCACGGCCGCGTGCTCGTCCAGGCCGTGCAGGTCCTCGTGCTCATCGCCTCGGTTGCCGCCGTCGGGCGAACCACGTCGCCTTTCGTGATCGCGCTGCTTCTCGGTATCCCGGCGTTCGTGTTCCAGAGCAGCATCACGTTCGGCTACGGCGATCCGGAGACCGTCCGCATCTGGTCGAACATCTTTCACGCCACGTTCTACCTCGTGGCTATCGTGTATCTCCTGCGCTACGTCTTCAGCTCCGACGTCATGACCGACGACAAGCTGTTCGGCGCGGCGTCGGTCTACCTCATGATCGCCATGATGTTCGCCTACGCCTACCTGCTCGTGCAGCTCGTCGATCCGGGCGCATTCGGCGCACGCGCGGGCGATAAGTCGCGCACGTTCTACGACCTTCTTTACATGAGCTTCGGCCTGCTCACCAGCAACGGCCCCGGAGACCTGACCCCGATCGGCGCCAAGGTGCGCTCGATCGTCATCGTCGAGCAGATCATCGGCGTGCTCTACGTGGCGATCCTGATCGCCCGGCTGGCGGGCATCTACCCGCCGCGGCGCGCGCGCGACGCGCAGTAGCCCGCGCCGGGCGGATCTCGTCGTGCCGCGGCGTCCGGCTTGACGCGAAGCGAATGCCGCCGCGTGGCTGTCGAGTCCGGCGTCCGACCGCGGAGGCTACCGCCTCGCATGCCAGCACGAGAAGCTGAGTGCGAGGACGACGGCCGATGCTGCAAGGAGCGGGAGGCTCGTCACTTGCAACAACAGCACCGCGAGCACGGCACCGATGGCATATGCTGCCCAGGTGATCGCCAGCAATGCAGTCGGATTGTTTTGGTCGGCCGTCGCCAGCGCCTTGTGCGTGGCGATGAAGTCGAGCGCGGCCTCGCCAAGCCTTGCCAGGGTGCTGGTCAGAACGATCGTGCTGATGGCCGCGCCCTTGAACCGCGTGACGGCGGTCGCTTGCAGGCCCATCGCGAGGGCAATCCACAGGACCGCCCGAGACGGCTGGGTGAGCAGCGTGGATAACGCGAGGATCGACCCCTCCAGGAAGAGCGGCAACCATGCGTTCCCGGCGTAGCGCAGCGACAGCCGACCGAGCATCGCGCCCGCGAAGAACGTCACGAACGTCATGCCACGCTCGAGCGCGGTCGTGAAGTCCGCGTGCGCCAGCGAGACGCCGGCGAGCACCGTGTTGCCGGTCATGTTGGCGGCGAAGACCCCTGCCTGTACGTATCCGATCGCGTCGGCGATCCCGCTTGCGACGCACAGGAGCGCCGCCATGTTGGTATCGACCTGCATCCATCGAGTCATCATCGGTCGCTCCCGGATGAAATTGCGAACGAATGTTAATCGCGAATCGCCCGCCTCGGTGTCCATCCTCCGGCCAACCGCGGCGGATGCAGCTTGCCAAGCCGGGAGAAGCACTCAACAATATGAACAGGTTCCGAGTCGGCTGAAAGCACGATCGCCATGGAAGCACTGCCGCACCGGATGAAATCGGACGAGCGAAGGCGCGCGGCGCCCCTCACCCAGGCGCCGCGGACTCTGGAGGAGCGACCCCGTGACTGACGGCGATGTTCTGGTCGAACGCGCTGGCCGCGTGCTGCGCGTCACACTGAACCGGCCCGAAAAGCACAACCCTTTGTCGCGAGCGGTCCTGGCGCGGCTTCGCGACATCTTCCTCGGCGCGCGTGAAGACCGGGAGCTCGCGTGCGCCGTCCTGAGCGGTGCAGGCGATCGGTACTTCGCCGCCGGTGGCGACCTGCGCGATCTTGCCGAAGTGCGCGCCGAAACCGACGTTCGCGCCATGGCGATGGCGGCAGGTGCCGCGCTCGACGCGATTCGCACGTTCCCGGTACCGGTCGTCGCGCTTCTCAACGGCGATGCGCTGGGTGGCGGCGCGGAGCTCGCGGTTGCCTGCGACATGCGCGTGATGCGCCATGGTGCCCATATCGGCTACATCCACGGCCGCCTCGCGATCACTTCGGCGTGGGGAGGCGGCGCTGATCTCGCCGCGCTGGTGGGACCCGCGCGCGCGTTGCGGATGACCTCGCGCTGCGAGCTGATCGACGCGGCGACCGCGCTCGACTGGGGTCTCGCCGACGCCACGGCGCCCGCCGAGTCGCTCGCGACGGCCCTCCAGGAGTTCATCGCGCCGCTGCTGAAGCAGTCGACCGCCACCCTGCGCGGCGCGAAGGCGCTGACGCTCGCCGCGCGTCGCGGCGAAGCATACGACGACCGCCGCGCGATCGAACAAGACCAGTTCGTTGCGACCTGGACGCACCAGGATCACTGGGCGGCGGTCGATCGCATCCTCGCCCGGGACAAGTCAGCGCGCGACGATCCGGGTGATGGATGAACGCTCGCGGCGTATCGCTTTGTCCGACCCGCTAGCGCAAACCGACGCGTGTGCCGGCGCCGAAGGCGGCGACCGGTCTACGCCGGCGAAGTCGAGACGGCGTGCGTGCCGGCGCCCGTGATCTTCGCGGGCCGGGATCGCGAGAAGCGGTCACCGCGCTTGAAGCGCCGCTGCACGGTCCGCTTCGCGCCGAACTCGCGCTTCAAGTGGGCGCTCGCGACCTCGACCAGCACGCTCTCGCCGCAGGTGAAGACGTCGATCGCGGCGTAGCGGTTCTCGGGCCAGATGTGGATCGCGAGATGCGACTCGGCGATCACGACGACGCCCGAGATTCCCCACGGGGCGAACTTGTGGAACACCGTCTCGACGATGGTCGCGCCGGCCATGCGGGCTGCCGCCACCAGCGTCCGCTTCACCCATTCCAGGTCGTCGAGATGCGTCGTGTCGCATTCGTAGAGATCGAGCACGACCTGGGACCCGCATGCAGCGCGTTCCGTGGGCTCGGTTTCGCATACGATCATTTCTCTAGCTCCTGGCAGAGTTCCTGGTCCGCTTCCGTTTTTTTTCCTTCTTCCGCTTCTTCTTACCTTTCTTCCTGCCCGGCGGACGGCCGGTCTTGACGCTGTCGACCGATCCGACAATCTGCATCAGTCCATCGTCGGGCAAGCGTTGCAGCGCGGCGAGCCCGGCGCGCAGCAGCTCACTCTTCTTCATGGCGACGCCCAGCCCGATGCACCGGTTCTTGAGCGCCTCGATCCGCCCATAGTCGGCCGCGGGCATCGTGAAGCTGTCGCGGATCACCTTGTCGAACGCGAGCTTCACCCTCGGCCGTTGCACCGGCCCTCCGGCTGTCACACTCGTCCCGTCACCGGGCTCCACCATCTCGGAACACGATCCGCGTTGCAGACTGGCGGCATGATATACGGTATATACGGTTTTTGCAACTCGGCAGACGGAACCGATACGGGCGGATGCGCCCGACCGCCCCGCAGCCAGCGCCACCACAGGCGGGGCCCCGTCACGAAGCCGTCATGCCGAACGTCGAGTTGCGAACCGATACGTAGTTGTCGGGCGTCGACGGCGACGCTGAAAGCGGGCTAACGACGGTTTCTTGGCGCGACAGGAGAACGAACGCGGAGGAAACGCGGTCTACCCGCAACCTGTTCCTGTTCATCGGTGCCGATCCAGAAACCGAGGGGCTCAAGCGTTGCGGTGTGGCCTTTGACACCAACGGGTTCGTGCTCACGGGCCACGATTGCTCGACGGCAGACGGCGTGCCGACGGCGCTCGCGTCCAATATTCCGGGCGTGTTCGCTGTCGGCGACGTACGGTCCGGTTCGGTCAAGCCCGTCGGCGGCGCGATCGGCGAAGGAGCCGCCGTCGTCCCGTCGATCCATAGCTACCTGACCGGCGCCCGCTGAAGCCCTCGACAGCGCACGACCGGGAATCGGCAGGGCCAACTATCCGGAGCAGCCTACCATGCCCATGGAATGCAGCCACCTCGACTCCGTCCTGACCAGCACGCCGAACACGTCCGGCTGCGAGGAATGCCTCGCCATGGGCGATACCTGGGTGCATCTTCGGCTGTGCCGCAGCTGCGGCCACGTCGGCTGCTGCGACGAGTCCAAGAACAAGCATGCCACCAGGCATTTCCGCTCGACCGATCACCCGATCATGACGTCGCTCGAGCCGGGAGAGTATTGGAGCTGGTGCTACGTCGACGAGATCGCGATGGAGCTCGAATAGGTCGAGGAAGCTCCGAGAGCCGCGCCGCGGGTCCCTGGCCGAGATTCGGCGTCGCCGTCATTCGGCCCCCTGAGGTCCCGCCCCGGATGCTGTGCCGTAGCGGTCACCCTCACCTCTCCCACCTGGGCGGTGTACCAAACGCCCGCCGCAGCCAATCGACGAGGGCACGCAGCTTCGCCGAGGCACGGGCCGTCGGGTAGGCGACAAACACCTCCGCGCTTTCCGTCGCCGCATCGACATCGACGACTTGCAAAAGCCCGCTGGAGAGCTCGCTTTGCACGAGATAAGCCGGAAGCAGCGCGATGCCGAGACCGGCCACGGCCGCGTCCCGCATCATGATTCCGTTGTTCAGCCTGAGACAGCGCTCGGGACGGACGACCACTTCTCGATTGGCGGTCCGAAGGCGCCAATCGGCTTCGCGTCGCGCATAGATGATTGCGCTGTGCTGCTGCAGCTCGTCGACCGAGGCCGGCGCGCCGTGACTCCCGAGATACCCGGGGGACGCGACGAGATAGCGTCGGCTTGCTCCGAGCTTCTTCACCACCACGCGCGCGTCCGCGATGCGCGCGTGCCGGATAACGGCGTCATAGCCCTCGCCCACCACGTCGACGAAGCGATCGTCCAGGTCAAGTGTCAGGCGGATGCGCGGGTTCGCGCGCAGAAACGGAAAGATCGCCCGGCTGAGATGCAGTGTCCCGAAGCTGACGGGCGCCGAGATCCGGAGGGGACCCGCCAGCTCGCCGTGGCGCTCCGCAAGCTCCGCACGTGCCTCCTCGGCCTCGGAGAGGATGCGCCGCGCGCGGATCAGGAAGGCCGCGCCGTCCTCGGTGAGCGCGAGCTTGCGTGTCGTCCGCTGGACGAGGCGTGCCCCGAGCGAGCGTTCAAGCTCCGCGAGGCGCTCGCTGACGACCGACTTGGACAGCGCAAGCTGTCGCGCTCCGCCGCTTACGGATCCCGCCTCCGCCACCGCGACGAAGGCGCCGATGCTCTCAAACTTCATTGTTCGCTCCTCCCGAACAGTGAGATCGTCCCTGGGGGCTTATCGCGCCTGGCGCAATGCGGTTCAATGGAGCTTCACTCATTGAAAGATCACCGTCCCATGCGAACCCTGGTTACAACGCTTGTCGCGATGGCGGGTGCCATCGCGGCCCTGTCCGCGACCCACGCGTCGGCGCAGGCGGCAATTCAAAGCCGCTTCGCGCAGGTGAACGGACTGAAAATGCACTACCTCGTCGCCGGAGAGGGAGGAAGCACCGTAATCCTTCTCCATGGCTATGCGCAGACGAGCCACATGTGGCGGCCGCTCATGGCTGAGCTCGGCAAGACGCACCGTGTCATCGCACCCGACCTGCGCGGCTTCGGCGACACGACCAAAGCAGAAGGCGGCTATGACAAGAAGACCATGGCGCAGGACGTCCATGCGCTCGCCCGGTCGCTCGGCATCGGCAAGGCGGGTATCGCCGGGCATGACATCGGCCTGATGGTGGCGTACGCCTACGCCGCGCAGTATCCCGCCGAGGTCGATCGCATTGCGTTGCTCGACGCTTTCATCCCCGGGGTCGGCGACACGACGAATCTGTTCCTGCTTCAGGATAAGTGGCATTTTCACTTCTACGGGCCCACGCCGCTCGCGCTCGTGAAGGGGCGCGAGCGCATCTACCTGGACCACTTCTGGAACGACTTCGCAGCGGATCCCGCGAAGTCCGTCTCCGAGGCCGATCGGCGCTTCTACGCCCGCGAGTACGCCCGGCCCGGCGCGATGAAGGCCGGCATGGAGGTGTTCCGGGCCTTCGATCAGGATGCACGGGACAATGCCGAATTCGCCAGGATCAAGCTCACGATGCCGATACTGGTGCTTAGCGGCGAGAAATCGGGCGGCGATTTCCTCATTTCGCAGGCCCGCATGGTCGCCGTCAATGTCGACGGCGTGATCGTCACGGGATCGGGTCACTGGCTCATCGATGAGGCACCGGGCCAGGTGATTCCGAGGCTCGTCGCATTCTTTGCGCAGGGGGAGGATTCCAGTCGGCGCGGCGCTCAGGATTCGCGCTCGCCGAGAAAGTGAGAGGATCGGGTCGTCGTGCCCTCGACCAGATACTGCTTCGCCCGCTGCTGGATTTCCCGACTCGCGACACTCGCGCGCTCGTGCTGGCGCAGATGCTCCATCCAGGATTCGTCCATGAAGGTCTCGACGAAGTGTGTCGGTTCTTCCGAATCGTGGAATAGCTGCCAGAAGTAGGCTCCGTTGCGGCGCCGCATCTTCCTGACGTCCTGCATCGCCGCGATGAACTCCGCGCGCTTGTCCGGCCTGACCTGATACCTGATCGTGACCAGGACCGGCATGTCCGGCTCGGGAGTCTCCGCCAGGACGGGCAGCGGCCAATCCATGGTTGGAGTGAAGTCGAGCGCGTCGTGCTCCCCCAGCTTGAACTTCCAGGTCAGGGCACTCGCCAGCACCATGCCGATCGCCGCTGACGTCAGCGCTGCGGGAATGCCAATGCGCGTAGCGACCTGTCCCCACAGGATGCTTCCCAGCGCCATCCCACCCATGAGGACGACGACGAACGCCGCCAGTCCGCGCGCCCGTACCCATGCCGGCAACGTCAACTGCGCCGCGACCTGCAGCGCGGAGAGGATCGAGATCCAGGCGACCCCGGTCGCGAGCATGGCCAGCACCAGCAAGCCGATATTCTGAAGGTGAGCGAGGGCGAGGGCGGCGGCGGCATACAGCGTGCTCGCTCCTGCGACCAGCGCATCGGGCGAGACCCGCGCGCGTACCCGCGGGAGGATGACAGCTCCGGCGACCGCGCCGACGCCGATGCACGTGAGCAGCAGCCCGTAGATCTCCGGTCCGCGCCCCAGTTCGCGCCGCACGATCAAAGGGAACAGCGCCCATGTCGCGCTGGCGAACACGAAGAAAGCACTGCCGCGGACAAGCACCACCTGCAGCGCATCTTCGTGGGTGACGAAACGCAATCCGACTCGCATCGCGCTCATGAACCGCTCGGCGGGCAGCGTGCTTCTCTTGGGCTCGCGATGCCAGCGAGCGAGCGCAGCGATGACTCCCAGATACGAGACCGCGTTGAGGATGAAGACCAGCCATGGGCCAACAGCCGCCACCAGCACGCCGGCGATGGCCGGGCCGATCGCCCGGGACACGTTGATGGCAACGCTGTTCAGGGCCACCGCTGCCGGCAGCTCGTCCGGGCGCACCAGGTCCGGTACGATCGCCGACCACGCCGGCATCATGACCGCAGCGCCGACGCCGAGTGCGAAGGTGAATCCGAGCAACGCCCACGCGGTGGTCGAGCCGAGCAGGGTCAGGACGCCGAGAGCACCAGCGACGATCAGCAGATAAACCTGGATCGCGATCAAGAGCCGCCGCCGATCGACGATGTCGGCGAGCGCGCCTGCCGGCAGCGCGAGCAGCATCATCGGAATGCTGTCTGCGGCCTCCACGAGCGCCACCAATGAAGGCGACGAAGAAAGTTCGGTCATCAGCCAGCCGGCGCCTACGTCCTGCATCCAGCTCCCGACGTTCGAGACGATCGTGGCGATCCACAGACTGCGGAAGAGCGCGCTCTGGAGGGGACTCCACGCGGAAGGCGCCGCAGGTGGCGCGGACTCCGCAGGTGAGGGTTGGGATGTGCCCATCGGCCGAGGATCGCGCCCGATCGTTCTCAGGGCCTTACCGCGCGCGCATCATGGCCCGACCGGAGACGGCCGGTGCATGCCCGCCAGAGGCGCCCGACGCAAAAACGACGAGTCGCGCCCCAGCATCAGCCGGACGAGATCCTCGAGGACCGGCTCCTCGATGTCCTTGCTGTGGAACTCCAGCGTGATCCGGTCCAGACGATCGACGTTGACGAGCGCAACGGCGACGCTGCCGGTCTGGTAGTCCACCTGGAACGACACGCGCGCCGGAATCGCCGGCGGCACGGTCAACGAGCACTTCCGCACGGCTCCGTCGGCCGACTCGACTCGCCGGCTCGTGTATTGCAGTCCCGCCGCGTCGAGCGCCTTCTCGGCGACATCCACCATGCCTGAAGCGACTTCCAGCGACACCGGTTTCGACGCCGAGATGTCGTAGTAGAGGCTGATCTCGTCGAGAACGGGGAAGCCCGCAATCCGATGCTCGTGTTGCCCGACCGAGCCGCGCGCAAATCGTGGCGAGTCGAATACCAGTCCGTGGCCGACATCGAAGCGATGCGCGATCGGAGGCTTCAGGCCGCTGAGATAGGTGACCGCCTTCTCCAGCCAGCGAAAGGCCTTGCGCATGCGTGCGTCGATGGCCTGGAAGCTCTCGACGTTCGCCGGAGGGCCCTGCGACGCCCGGGCGGCCTCGTATTCGGTACGGAGCTCTTCGAGCAGCGAATCGGGCTTGTCCATGAAGATCGATGCAGACTCGGTGGCTGGAAAGTGCATTGTGCCCTCAGAGAGGTCGATTGGCACGCCCGGGCCGGGTCGCGCGCAATCGGCGGCGGACGCGCCGGTATGCGTCTATGATGGCGCCGTGAGCGAACTGACCACGTTCCATTCGTTCTGGATTCTCGCCGGCAACACGCTCCTGCACGAGCTCGGCGTGCCCCTGCCTGTCCTGCCGACAGCGCTCGTGCTCGGCGCGCGCGGGCTGCATCGCTCCAGCGACCTTCTCGTTCTCGTCGGCGCCATCGCGGGCGGCACGCTGATCGGCAACTCGGTCTGGTTCGCCGCGGGGCGGCGCTACGGCGCCGGCGTGCTGAAGCTCCTGTGCCGGTTCTCGCTGACGGCGGATACCTGCGTGTCGCGCGCCGAGCGAGCCTTCGGCCGCTGGGGCTGGTCGTCGCTCGTCGTCGGACGCTTCCTGCCCGGCGTCTCGCTGATCGCGCCGCCTCTTGCCGGGGCACTGGGGATGGCTTGGGGCCGTTTTCTGGCACTCACGGCCGCCGGTGCCACGCTATACGGACTGGTCGTGCTCGGCATCGGGATCCTCCTGCGCAGTCAGATCGACACCGTTCTGCACGCGCTCAGGAGGTCAGGCTGGCCAGCCCTGGCGGTGTTGATCTGCGCGTTCGCGATCTACATCGCCTGGCGATGGTGGCGTCGCCGCGTGGCACGCGCACCCGACATCGCGCGCATCTCGGTCGAGGAATTGCGGGCACTGATCGCCGCCGGCGAGCAGCCTCTCGTCGTCGACGTGCGCGGCTCGACCAGGCGGCGGGTGGACGCGCGGCAGATTCCCGAGGCCACGGCGATCTCTCTCGATGCCATCGAGGCGAACCGCGACGGCTTGCCGCGCGACCGGAAGATCGTCGTGTACTGCGGCTGTCCGAACGAAGCTTCCGCCGCCAAGGCCGCGCGGATACTGCTTGGCCGGGGCTATCCCTGGGTGCGACCGCTGGCGGGAGGGCTGGATGCCTGGGCGGCGGCGACAGCGCCTGCCGCAGCCGCGAGCGTCGCAGCGGGGATGCCTCAAGGGGGCATCGAAAGCACGTAGCATCGCGCCGCAGCCTCACACGGTACGGTCCCAGGCTGGCTCAGAGCGATGCCCCGCCGATCTACGGCACTACGATTCCGCCCGGAGTTCGTGACTGGCACCTGATCTCCGTCAACCACCTGGCGGGAGTCGACGGCAAACAGGTGAAGTCACCGGCCTTCGACCGGTCTCGAAATCGACGGGTCATATCGATTTCACCTCGCCACCGTCCATTCGCGGGGCCGAGCCTGTGAGCCATTTCGCACCCGGCGAGACGAGAAACGCCATGAGCTCGGCGATCTCCTCCGGTGAGCCGTAGCGGGCGATGCCTGCCTCCTCGGGAAACTTGGCGATCGCTTTCGGTGACAGTCATGCCAGCCGCGTACGCTGGTGCAGCATGGCGGTCTGCGGCAATCGCGCCGAGCAGGCTGCTCACCGGCTCAGACGGAAGGGAGCCGCCTCGACGCCCCCGATCGATTGACGTCGCAGGCGGCAGGCCGACCGCATCCGCCCCGGCACCTATCGCGGCGTCAGGGTCATCGTGTGCCGCACGCGTGCTTCCTCGAGATCGAGCTCGCGTTCGATGCGTCTGCGTGACTCGTCGGTGATGCGATTCTCTTCGTACGATGCCGCGATCGATGCACGCTCGGCGCCGATCAGGACCAGTTCGAGTGCGCAGCGCGCGGCCGTATCCGGATTCGAAGATGCGCCCTCCGACGCGGCAATCCGCGCACGCCGGTCCGCGTAGGCTCGACGCAGCGCATCAACCGGTGCGCCCGATTCGCCGTCGAGGCGCTGGAGCACCGCATCGAGCGCTTCGAGACGAACCTGTCGCTCGTCGCGTCGATTGGCCGCGAATTCGTCGGCGCCTGCCTCGTTAAGCCCCAGCAGACGCACGACGGGCCCGAGCGTCATCCCGAGCACCACGATCGTCACCACGATGACGGCATAGGTCGCGAACAGCACCACGTCGCGGTCCGGAAATGGCTTGCCCGCAATGAACGCCGGGATCAAGAGCGCGCCGATCAGGCTGACCGCACCGCGCAGTCCGGTGAAGGACACGAGGAAAGGCATCCGCCAGTCGGGTGGCGGATCCGAGGCGCAGGCCTTGGGCATGAGCAAGCGCGGCAGGTAGGTTGCCGGGTAGACCCAGACGAAGCGCACCGCGATCACGGTCAGCGTCACGGCTACGGCAGCGATCAACGCCCGATGCAGTCCCTCGCCCGAGAGGCCGACCACGACCGAGCGCGCCTGCAGGCCCGTGAGTAGGAACACGAGCGCCTCGATGGCCCAGGTCAGCAAATCCCAGATGAAATAGCCCTGCAGCCGGGTGTCGGGACGAATCAGCCGCCGGCCGTTCCACGAAACGTACAGACCCGCCGCGACGCAGGCGACGACACCCGAACCGCCGAGTGCGTGCGGCGGCCAGAACGCGAGAAACGGAGTGATCAGCGCCAGCATGACCTCCGCCCGGGCGTCGGAGGCGACGTGGCGCAAGCGCAGCATCGCCCAGCCCACGGCGATGCCGAACGCGACTTCTCCGATCACGATGACGAGGAACTCCGACGCAGCGCCGACGAGCGAGAACGTTCCGCTCGCCACGGCGTTGATCGCGAGGCCGAGCGTGACGAGGGCCGTCGCGTCGTTGACGAGGCTCTCGCCTTCCAGCACCGTGACCAACCGCCTGGGCAGCCGCATGGAACGCAGAAGTGCCATCGGCGCCACTGCGTCGGGCGGCGATACGATGGCGCCGAGAACGAAACCGACCGCCCACGAGAACCCGAGCGCGTAGTGCATCACTGCCGCCACCGCCGCAGCGGTGAAGAGCACGCAGCCGATGGCAAGCAGCAGGATCGGGCGCAGATTCGACCGGAACCCGCGCCAGCTCATGCCGACACCCGAGGAATACAGGAACGGCGGCAGCAGCAGCACGAGCACGAGCTCTGGATCGAGCGCAACCTGCGGAACGGCGGGAACAAAAGCGACGGCAGCGCCCGCCACCAGCAGGAGAATCGGCGCCGCCACGCGCAGGCGTTGTGCGGCGACGCTCAGTGCCGCGACCGTCGCGCAAAGAATCACCACCAACGAAAGGACGGAGTAATCCATCTCGACTCGCTGCTGTCTCGACGTAGAGGACCCAGGTCCCGACAGTCGCCGGGCAGGGGCAATGCGACTCCAGGGCGCCCGCCTGCGCTCACGGAGCGCAGCTTGCCGGAAGATCTTACGCTCGCCGCGGCGAGGAAGCTTCGGAAGTCCCTAGTCCGGGCTCGATGATCCCGCTCGGTCAGGCCTCGCGCTTCCACCATGCGAGGACGCCGGCGAGCCCGACGAACCATGCCAGCAGCACGAGCATGCGCTCGCTCAGCGTTGGGATCGATGTGCCTCTGTTCGAGACGCCCTGCACCATCCAGGTGAAGGTCGCGCCGACCGGGTCGACGTTGTTCCCGGGTCCGATCGCCTGTACTTCGAACGTGTGGACCCCGTTGCCCACGTGGACCGTCGTCGGCGATGAGCAAGCGAAAGTCGGGCCGCCGTCCAGCCGGCATTGGAATGTCGATCCCGGTACGCTGGACGTGAACGTGAATTGCGGGTTGGACACGTTCGACGGATCGGTCGGGCCGCCCGTGATCGTCGTCGTCGGAGGAGTGCCGCATGGAGACGTCTTGAAGCTGAGATCGCCGCCGTCGATGTCGCCACCCGTGCCGTTGTTGGCGACGACGTGGAAGTAATAGACCGTGTTGCAGGTCAACCCGGTGACGACCGCCGACACGGCAGCGCTGGTTGCGCTGCCGGCGAGCGGGCTCTGGCCCGCCGCGACGCTGGTGCCATAGCTGGTGGTCAATCCGTAGCCGAAGGTCACCGTGGTGGCCGCGCCGTTGGCGCTCACCGTGCCATTCAGCGTCGCGCCCGCCTGTCCGATCGCGGTCGCAGCCGTCGTGGTCGCAGTCGGCTCGCTGCCGACGGCGACGACGTCGAAGGGCGCGCTGTTGCCGGGGGTCAGCGAGTCGCCGGCGGTGCGCGTCGCGGTCAGCACGACCCCGGTGTCCACTTGGCTGTAGGTCGCGCCCGTGACTGTGCAGCCGCTCGATCCCGCCGGGATCAGGCAGCTCGTCGTGCCGCCGAGCGTGCCGACGCCGGTGCTGACCGAGAGCTGTACCGTGGTATCGGCCGCGACGTTCTGCGTCGACGAGTCTGCCGCCTGTGCCCCGACGACGACGTCGAACGCCGCGCCGACGACCGGGTTCGCATCGCCGTTGACGCTCGTGATCGCCAGCTGCGTGGGCGCCTCGGCGGCGATGACGCTGAAGGGTGGGCTGTTGCTCGGCGTCAGTGCGTCGCCTGCGGTGCGGGTCGCCGTCAGCGCGACGGGGCTGTCGGCCACGCTGTAGGTCACGCCGATGACGGTGCATTGGCTCGAGCCGGCGGGGATCACGCAACTCGAGCCGCCGCCGAGCGTGCCGACGCCGGTCGCCAGCGAGAGTTGGACCGTCGTGGCGCTCGCGACGTTCTGCGCCGACAGGTCCGACGCGGCGGCCCGCACGACGACGTCGAATCCCACGCCGGCGGTCGGACTCGATCCGGAGTTGACGTCCGCGAAGACCACCTGCGTCGCCGACTGGGCGGCCAGCGTGAACTGGTAGACGCCGCCGTTGGTCGCGCCCGCGTAGAGCATATTGCCCGCCGGCGTGATGCCGATCGCATTGATTTGCAGGTTCGGCGGCAGGCCGTTGTTCATCGTGACGACTTGCTGGCCATGGTTGATTGCGCTGAGGACGCCGCACGCAGCGCCGGCATAGAATGAACCGCTGGCTGGGTCAAGTGGGTTACTCACAATGGACCGCGCCGGCGAACAGGCGGCGACGGCCTCACTACTGTCATTAGGCTGACCCCAATTCGAGACCAGAGGGGTTGCCCCGCCGTCAGCAATCGGTTTCGCGGACAGGCGAGCAGGATTCGCCTTTCCCGAACGCGCACTCGTGCGTAGAGTAGTTGAGTCGGCGACGGCCTGTTGGGGACCCTGAACGACGATTTTAAACAGAAACCCGTTGCGGCCCTTCCCCTGCTTATCGAGGAATTCCGAGAGGCACGCCAAAAAGAACGACCTCTCCGAGACGTCAATGAAATTAGCAGCAGCTAGCGCGGATAGCTCCGGACAGACGTCCTGGAAAAAGTACACGGTGATGCTGCCATCGATGTCCAGCGAAAAGCCGTCTCCACCAATGGTAGCCACCGCCCGCGAGGGAGGCAGTGGTCCGCCGGCAGGTGTAGCGCGCGTGAGCGATGTCGATCGCCGAGCCTCAGTGATCGAAGCATGGCGCGCGGCAGTGGCCACAGCCGAAGGAGCATTGGTCACCGCCACGGTGACGCCGAAATTGCCGGCCGGTAGGCTGTGGGCGGCGTCCGCGCTCCAGCTTCCGCCACCGTTGGTGCTCGTGTACATCCCGGAATTGCCGGCAGCCGCGTAGAGCGTCGACGTGGTGAGCGGATCGATCGCCAGCCCGTAGATATCATGGAACTGCGGCAACCCGGTCGCCGCAACGCTCCAGTGCGCGCCGCCGTCGACGCTCTTGTAGACGCCTTTGGAATCGGTGCATTGGGTCGCTGCGTAGACCGTCGTCGTCGTCACCGGATCGATCGCCAGCGCCGAGAAATAGGGCACCAGGCAGGACCCGTTGCCGGTGTTGCCGATTCCGGTGTTGATGGAGGCCCACGAGCCACCGTTATCGGTACTCTTGAACAATCCGGACGCCGAGGTCCCCGCATAGATCGTGGTCGGTGTCGCCGGGTCCACCGCGACCGCGGTCACATTGGTCAGCGCCAAGCCATTGATCGTTTCGGACCACGCTCCGCCGGAGTTCGTCGTCTTGTAAACACCGTTGCCGGTACCCGCGTAGACCTTCGCCGGGGTCGCCGGGTCGATCGCGAACACGTCCACCGATGTCTTGCTGGGCATGCCGGTCTGGATCGGCGTGAAGGTCGACCCACCGTTGGTGCTGATCAGCGCGCTCGCACCGGTGCCGACGAATTGCCCGACGTAAATCGTCGACGGCGTTTTCGGATCGACGGCGACAGTCTCGATGATGTTCGTGCCATTGGCGAGGATGTTCGTCCACGTCCCGCCGCTGTCCGTGCTCTTGAACAGCCCAGGATTGCCACTGGTCAACACCACCGCATACAGCGTGGAAGGCGTCTTCGGATCGATGGCCATCGAGAGCACCTGAAACACCGGACCGGTCATTCCCGTGTTGGCTGCCGCCCACGTCACACCGCCGTCGGTGCTCTTGAAGATGCCGTTCGAACTCTCGCCGGCGTAGACCGTCGTCGGCGTATCGGGATCGACGATCAGCGCGCTGAACGTCGGGAAACTCGGTAGCGTGGCGACACCGATCGAGCTCCACGTGGCGCCGCCATCGGTGGTCTTCTGCAGGCCGTTCTGGTCCTGCCCCGCGTAGATCGTGCCCGTCGCCTGCGGATCGATTGCCAGCGCGGTGACGATGGACGGAGAGTTGGCGAGAACCGCCCAGCTGGCCGCCCCGTCGGTGCTCTTGACGACCTGCCCCTGGCGCAAGCCGGCATAGAGCGTCGTCGGCGTCGCCGGGTCGATGGCCAGCGCGTCGACGCTCGGGTTCGGGATGCCGTCGCTCGAGCGGGTCCAGGTGCCGCCGCCGTCCGCGCTCTTGAACACGCCGCTGAATCCGGCGGCGTAGAGGTTGGCCGGCGTTTGCGGATCGACGGCAAGGACCGTCACCAGCCCGCCATACGGGCCGTTGGTCGTCCAGGTATTGGTGCCGCCGAGGGCGGGGCTTGCGATCGCGCCCACGGCAACGGCCGCGATGGCGGCGAGGACTCGGAGCTGCGAGGACGCACAGGACGGCCGCGCAATGCAAACGCGCAGCAACCACCGCCAATCCGGCATGTTTTGGCGCCCCCCGCTTATCCCTGCCGAGGAATTGTAACATGCGACTGGTGCAGCACTTTCGCTCGGAAATACGCCACTGCTCGATGCCTGGCTGGGTCCGATGATCGCTCTCGTATGCATGCTCGAGCCGCGGCGGATCGACTGGCTGCAGCAGCTTGTTCACCACTATCGAAGCATCGGCGTCGAGCGCTTCCTGCTGACGCTGCAGCTCGAGCCAGGCGTCGCGCCGCAGGCGAGCGATCGCGAGTACGAACGATTCCTCGCGATGCTCGCCTCGTTGAGCATCCCGGTGGGCTACCGCTGGGAGCACGAATGGAGCGCGCAGGCAGAGCGCCGACACGAGCGCGGCGTCGTCGCCCAGAATCTCGGCGACGACGACTGGGTCGTCCCATGCGACGCCGACGAGCTTCAGGTCTACCCCGCGCCGCTTTCCGAGATCGTCAGGGAGTGCGAGGCGCAGCGCGTCGACTATCTGCGCGGAATCCTCGTCGATCGCGTCGCGGCGGACTACAGTCTGGCCGCCTTCGACGCGGACACATCGCTTTGGAATGCGTACCCGAACGTTTGCAACGCGACCTCGGCATTGGCTCGCGGCGATCCGCGCAAACTCGTGCTCGCCCGGGCACCGGTGCGAGTCGGAGGCGGCAAGGAGGCCCTGATCGATCCCCGGCACCTGAAGACGATCTCCGGGTGGGTCCAGGTGCACGGTTTCAAATGGGACGCGACGCTGCTCGAGCGGCTCCACCTGCGAGTGCTGCAGGGACGAAGAGATCCGTCGTGGGGGGATGCATGGCGGCTCCTCGACTACTTCGAGGCTCACGACTCGCGCTTCGATCCCGCCGATCTGACTCCGATCGCGTTGCCGGGTCGCGAGTTGCTGGATGCTCGCGCCATCGCGCAGTACTACCGAGGCGCCGCCGAGACGGACCCCGATTTCGCTCCTGCCCACGTGAATCTCGGGATCGCCCTCGACGCGGCCGGCGAACTGAGTGCCGCGAGCGCAGCGTACGCGCGGGCGATCGCGCTCGACCGCGGGCATGCCGCCGCTCATTACCACCGTGGCCTGACGCAGCTCAAGCTGGCCGAATACGCGGCGGCCGAGGCGTCCTTTCGCGCCGCGCTGCTTTGCAGGACTCCGTTCGCCGAGGCTTGGGTGGGCCTGGCGGATTCGCTGGAAAAGCTGGGGCGCGACGACGAAGCGCTCGCAGCCCTGGAAAGCGCGATCGGTGAGCGGGACGATTACGCGCGAGCGCTCTTCAATGCGGGAATCCTGGCGCGGAAGACGGGCCGCTTCGATGCCGCCATCGCGTACCAGCGGCAGGCCTTGGCGCTGGAGCCGGGGAACCCCCTCGCGCACAATCGCCTGGGCGCCCTCCTGCAAACCCTGAAACGGTTCCCGGAAGCCGAGGCGAGCTACCGCAGCGCTCTCTCGGCCAGGCCGGGGTACGTCGAAGCGCAGGTCAACCTCGCGTCGGTGCTGCGGCTCCAGGGCCGGGACTCCGACGCGCTGGATCTGCTCTTCGACGCTGTGCAGCGTTACGCGCAGAACGCCGATGCGCGTCGCGCCCTCGCCGAAGCGCTCGGCGGCGTCCCGCTCCGTTCGGTGCCCGAGAAGGCGCGGGATTTTCTCGTGCGCGTGTGCGCGGACGACAACATCTCCACCCAGCTCCTCAGTACGCCCATCGTCGCGCTCCTGAAGAGGACCGACGGCTTTCGGCAGCTGCAGATGGCGCTTCGGCAGGACGAAGATCCATTCGCACGCCCCGATCAGGTGGTCGACGCCTTTCTTCGCGATCCCCTGCTGCTGGCGTGCCTGCCACGGATGGCGATACCCGATGTGGGGATCGAAGAGGTCCTGACGCTTGCGCGGCGTAGCATTCTGCTCAGGCTCGGAGCACAGCCGGGTCCGCTTGCGGACGACCCGGCTGTCCCGAGAGAGTTCCTCTGCGCCTTGGCGCGGCAATGCTTCTTTTCCGGCTATGCGTTCTTCGCCGACGACGACGAGCTGCGTCGCGTGGCGAGTCTCCGAGATGTTCTCCAGGAGACCCTGCGGAGCGCGCGCATCGAGGCGCGGCGCGTCGAGGCGGCGCTGGCGACGGTGGCGCTATACGAGCCGTTGACGACGCTGAGGGGAAGCGAGCGCCTCGCCGACAAGCCCGGCACGGATTGGACCGAAGCGTTTCGCCCCATCCTCCAGGAGCAGCTCGCCGACAGGGAGCGCGAGCTGCGGATCGCCGCAACGCTGCCGTCGATCACTTCGATCGACGACGCGGTTTCGCGGGCGGTCCGCGGTCAATACGAGGAAAACCCCTACCCGCGGTGGACGAGCGTCCAGTCTCCCAAGCCCACCTCGATCCGCGAGCTCTTTCTCGGTCTCGGTCGCGATAGGCAGGTCGGCTC
>Ga0335080_10000428_pt1 | contig 38139 bp, 46 predicted proteins | sample Lox_Sample_34_FD_206720 | JGI IMG/M metagenome (GOLD analysis project Ga0335080, IMG submission 206720) | Soil microbial communities from Loxahatchee National Wildlife Refuge, Florida, United States - Lox_Sample_3.4 | ecosystem: Environmental > Terrestrial > Soil > Wetlands | place: USA... | reverse complement strand
ATCGCGCTCGACGAGCAGCGCGCGGTCCTTGAAGCGCGGAGAGAACATGCGAACGAGCGTTTCCGCGTGCTGGGCCGAACGAACGCCGGCTTCGCCCTGTCCTTTGGCGATCGGCGGCAGGCCCATGAGTTCGTCGAACATGCGCTCGTATTCGTGCAGCGACGTCCATAGATCGGCGGGGATGGTCGGCGTGTCGCGTTCGATCTTGGCGTTCGGGTTGGCGTCGGAGAAGTAACCACCCGGCTTGTTGAAGCGGGAGTAGGCGTTCTGGTTGACGCCGGTGACGCCTGTGAATTTTGTCGGCGGGTCTTCCTGACGGCGCAGCAGTTTGTTGACGCCGATGATGCGCGAGTTGATCGCCTCTTGCAGCAGCATGAGTTTGGCGACTTCCGACCAGCCCCAGAAATAATCGGAGACCGGGTTGACGCAATAAGTGTTGAAGGGGTGGCAGCCCTTCATCTCTTGGTTCGTCGTGCGCGTGTAAACGTCGTAGGAGAGAGGATTGACGATCATGTAGCGGCCCATCAGCAGCATGTCGTCGCCGATGATTTGAAAACACGCCCAATCGTCGCGGTCGTCGTCCCACACCCACAACTCGTCGAGCAGCAGCGTGTCGTAGAGGACGTTCGGCGAGATGTTGGGGCGTGGCTGGCTCATCCAGTCGACGACGCCGCGCGTGCTCGTGCCGGATCCACCGGATGCTTGGAACGGATAGATTCCGCCGACGACGATGTTCATGGCGTTCTGCTGCGATTCCCGCAGGCCGTTTCCGGGTTTCATGTAGGACGCGGCTTTGCGCTGCAGCTCGGTTCGGTCTGGATTGTCGGCGATCATGCGTTCGAACTGCTGCTTGCTGATCGCCATCGTGTGAACGAAGGCTTCCATGTCGGTATCGAGTTTGGTGTGGTTCTCGCGCAGCACGCCGAAGGCCTCCGGCTGCACGAGGCTGGAGGAAAAGCTGCGCTTGTAGAGCGTCTTGATGATCCCGAGGCCTTTGACGAGCGAGCAGCCGACGGCTTGTGACGTCAAAGAATCCAGATCGGTCTTCCGATAAATCGAGCGGATATGCGACGCCGCGGCGCGGCCCTTCGCTTCGTTCAGCACATTGGGGAAATCCGGATCGCCGATGTGAAAGCGTAGCGACACGGGCGAGAACAGCAGCGACTCCAGATCGTCGAGCGCCACGAAGGTCTTGTTGAAGAAGGCTGGGTTCGCCGCGTCGTCGCTGCCGGCCGCAAAATAATTTGTGTAAAGGTCTCCGCGCTGTTTCCTTTCGTCACGCGTCGAGCTGCACTGATCGACCAGATCTCTAATGAACCGCAGCAGTTTCGCGTGGCTCTTGGGGATTTTCATGTCATATGATCCTATGGCGTTGATCTTGAACGGAGATCAAGGCTGGCCGTATTGACAGGATACAGACTGTCGCGCTAAATTAAAACCGTCCGCTAGCTGAAGCTAGTCTCGCAACTAAGGAGACTCTCCCATGAACGTCGAATTCGAGCGTCGTGGCCGTAAGCACAAGGGCCGCAAGGGCCGCAAGTAAGCGACTCTTATTGTGCATTGAGGCGGGCGAAAGCCCGCCTCGTTAGAAAGGTTTTAGCTCAGTGAACTTGCCTTTCCCTCCTCCGCCCGGCGGCGGGCCTCCCCCGGGGTTCCCGGGCGCGAAGCCAGCGGGGCCGGCGGGTACGGGTCCGATGGCCGGAGGATCTCCGGCGCATGGCTCGGCGCAGCAGGGAATGGCGGCTTTGACTTCGGCGGTGGAGCTTCTGCAAAAGGCTTTGCCGCAGCTGCCGATGGGCTCGAAATTGCACACCGCCGTTTTGAAGGCGGTTTCGGACATAGGCAAGCACATGGCTGAGGAAGGCGGCGCCAAGGATCAGTCCGCCATCATTCAGCAGCTTGTCGACATGGCGCGCAGCGCCAAGGTGAATCCTGCTTCTCCCGCCGCTCTTCCGGGCGCTGGGGGAGGACCCCCACCGATGATGGAATCGCCAGGGGGCGGTCCGCCGATGGGAATCTGAGGAGTAGCGATCATGGCTGTTGAGGGTCGTTTTCCGCGTCCATACGTGAACGACGTCAAGCGCGACGACGCGATGATGGTCTACACGAAGTTCGAGAACACCGACATCGGCGCCCGCAAGTCCGGCATGCCGAAGGAAGTGTCGCAGGGACCGAAGTCGCTCGAGCATGTCGGGCAGAACGCGTCGACGGGGAAGAAGTAAGCCATGGCTGACGCCCCGCAGGCCGCTACCCAGGCGCAGCTTCGCGCCGCCGAACTGATCGACAGCCTTTGGAACGATCCGGACATCGGCGCGAAGATTCAGGCGAAAGCCAAAGAGAAATTCCCCGACGTCCGCACTAGCGACGAGGGGCTCATCCCGCATCTCGAGCCGCTGAAGAAGCAGAACGAGGCCTTGCAGAAGCGCCTCGACGAGATGGAAGCCGAGCGCAAGACCGAGCGGGAAGCCGCTGCGAAAGAGCGCGAAGAGGCTGAGAAGAAGACTTACGAGCAGCGCATCGCCGCTGCGCGCGACGCCTACAATCTCACCGAGGAAGGCTTCGACAAGATGATCGCCCGCATGAAAGAGACGGGCAATTATCAAGACCCGGACGCCGCCGCGGCGTGGGTCGCGTCGAAAAATCCCCCGCCGCCTCCGCCGGGCCCGACGTTCGGCCCGCAGTCTCTCAACCTTTACGGCTCCGAAAAAGCGGACGACCGTTACAAATCCCTGCACCGCGATCCGCAGCGGTACATGGACGAGGAGCTGACCGAATTTGTGCGCGATCCTGACAAATACGTCCGTGAGACGTTGGGGCAGGCGGCGTAAACGGAGGATCGCGTAAATGGCCTATCCGACAGCCCCCGTTGCGACGCTGACCGGCTCCGGTATCACGCCTTCTGGCGCCTTGGGGGCACAGTTGGCTGCTCTCACTCGGCGAGCGTTCATCCCAAGCGTCTACGTCCAAGTATATCAATCACATCCGTTGCTATCCGCCTTCATGGCCAACGCCAAGGCGGCGCGCGGCGGCGTCAGCCAGATCACGATCCCCGTGCAGGGGTCGTCCTTCGTGTCCTTCAACTGGGGCTCCTTCGCCGGCGACTTCCCGATGCCGACCGATGCGGCGGCCATCCAGAACGCGCAGTTCAGCCTCAAGCTCGGCATGGTGCCGATCGGCTTCTTCGGAATGGAGGCGATCCTCCAGTCGTCCGAAGTCGTCATCCCGAAGCTGCGCGCCGTCATGTCGGACGCGGCGGTCGTCATCAAGCAGGCCTACGCGCAGTCGCTCTACACGAACAACGCGGCCAACGGACAGGCTTGGGATTCGCTCCCGATGGCCTATGATGACGGCACGAATGTTCCGTCATATGGCGGCATTTCGCGCTCGACGGGTTCCTTCTGGTCGGGCCAGCTGATCACGAACACCGGTGGCGCGGCGGTCACGCGCGTCGGCATGGCTCAGTTGCTCACGCGCATCCAGAACGGCGCCGGCGGCGAGGCTCCGGATTTCGTCGTCATGAACCCCGCGAATTGGGCGCAGCTCATGAGCGACTTCATGTCGCTCGAAATGTTCATGACGCGACCGCGCTCGATCTACGACAAGGACGACGCGGTCAACGCCGGCTTCCGGGCGATCACGATCCTCAACACCGCGATCTTCCCCGATCCGTTCTGTCCGCTGGGTGTCGCTTACGCCATCAACAGCCGTTATACCGGCTTGTACATGAGCGAATACGCGCCCATGACCTTCTCGGGTTTTGAGAGCCAGATCGCCGTCGGTCAGATCTCCGACATCGGCGTCCTGATCTCGTGTTCTGATCTCGTCTGCGCCAAGCCTTCATCGGGCGCGCAAATCACCGGGATCACGGGCAGCGCTTGGCAAAGCGTCCCCGGAACCACCCCGGCCGTGATCTAAAAGGAGCTTGAACGATGGGTCTTTTCTCGGGTCCCGGCCAGACACCCTCCCTCAAGGGGTGGCCCACGAACGCGGTCGCCTTGTCGGCGGGTCAGACGATGGTCATCAACCCGGCCGGGTGGTACGCCATCAAGCCGGGGCTCTACACCACCATTCAGCAGTACGATCCGATCACGCGCATCTGGCGCACGATCGGCGGCGGCACGCCGAGTGGCGACGTTCAGTATTTCTACTCAGACGGCGTCAACTATCGGCTAGCCAATCAGACGGGTTGCGTCGTCGGCGCGGTCATCACCAACGTCGGCTCCGGCTACACGACGGTGCCGACGATCACGACGTCGCTTGGCGGCACCTACACGGCGATCGTCGGCGGCGCGGTCAGCCAGACGGTCGTGATTAGCAGCGGCGGGACGAACTATACCTATCCGCCGCAGGTTCAGATCTCCGCGCCTCCTCCCGGCGGTGTGCAGGCGACGGGTGTTTGCGCTTTGACCACGGGCGCCGTCTCGTCGGTGACGATCATCGACCAGGGCGCCGGCTACACGTCGCCGCCGACGATCACCTTCGTCAACGATCCGCGCGAGTTGAATCCGCCGGCCGGAACGACGGTCACCATTACGCAGGGCTACGGGGCTGCTGCGGTCACGACGCTCACGGGCTCGGGGACCATCACGGCTGTCACCTGTCAGGATCACGGCAAGCCCGTCACGGTCACGGCGGGCTCGGCGACGTCCATTCCGACGTTCTCGATTTCGGGTGGCGGTGGGTCGAGCTTCGCCGTCACCGCGGTCATGAACTGGACGATCACCGGTCTGATCTCGTCGGGCTATCAGGCGGGCGCCGTCACTTCGGGCACGCCGGTTGCGAGCCTCACGGGCGAGGACGTGCAGACGGCGGCGAATTCGACGGTGCTCAACCCGACGATTCAGCTCGGTCTCGTTCGCACGCGCAATGCGAACATCAAGACCCTGATCACGACGGGCGCTTATCCGGCGGCCTACAACACGTCGGGCGGCTTCATCATTTTCGACGGCGGCATTTATACCGGCACGCCGCTGGCGATCTTCAACCAGAGTCCCGCCGCGACGGTCACGACGGGCCCGCTCACCGGCTTCGCGATGGGCGGCGTGAACGACGTCTCCTATCTGACGCAGATCTAATAGCGGCTCTTTCCTCCCGCGGAGTCGCTTTCCTTGCCCGCGCTCGCGTCATCCGCGGGCGCGGGTTTTTCTTTGGAGAGAGGCCTATGGGCGCGCTGACCGAATATCTCAACGACACGGCGCAGCTGCTGCTCGATCCTAATTTCACGTTCACGACGCAAACGCAGATGATGCGCTGGATCAATCAGGCGCGGCGCGAGGCTGTGGAGCGCAGCGGCTGCGTGCGGCGGCTGATTTCCGGGCAGCCGGCTTTCGGCGCCGTCTCGACGCCCGGCTTCTTCACACCCGGCGCGGCGCAGCCCGGATCGCTCCCCGGAATCGTGATCGGCGCGGCAAGCGGCGGCGTCGGCGGCGGGTTTTCTAGCGGCTTTTCGAGCGGCTTCTCCACAGGGTCGAATTCGATCAATTTGGGCGTTCCCGGCTTGAACGGCTGTCAAACGATCATCGGCGTCGAACGCTATCCGTTTCAAGGCTTCTTCAATTTGTTCTTGAAGCAGCAATACGCGGACAGCAGCTACGTGCTCGATGCCGCCACGCTTTCCGTGAATTGGGGCGGCGTCAATCGGCCGAATCTCGACTGGATGCCTTGGGACGACTTTCAAGCTTATTGCCGGGCCTATGCCGTGCTGAACACGTCCTACCCGTCAGTGTGGACGGTCTATAACGACGGGGCCTTCGGGGAGATTTTCATGTTTCCGATCCCGTCGACGCAAGGCGAGATCGAGCTCGACGCTTTCGTTATGCCGATCGATCTCGTGAGCGATTCGGACCCGGAGGCTATCCCGTCCGGTTTTCGGCGCGCCATAAAATACGGGGCCGCCAAACTCGTCTACCTCTCGACGGGGCGGTTCGCGCAGGCCGATGTGATGGAGGATTCTTTCTCGTCGGCGCTTGGCGTGTCGCGCGTGTCGGCTGACCGCGGGAAGGTCCCGTCTTGGTACTGGAAATCTTGATGCCGATCCACGACGAAACAGCCTCCGTTCTTTCGCTCGCGCGCAATCTCCGCGCGGGGCTTGGCGGGCAGCCCGATACGGTGATCGGAACCGCGACACTGGCGCTCCTGCTCGACAAGCTGATCGAACTCGCGACGCCGCAGCAAAACGAGCGCTTCTCGGAGGCCAGCACGAAATCGGTCGCGAGCATGCTGGCGTCCTTCGAAAGCCGGAGGCCGTAAGCTATGGCTTCTCGCATGTCGCAAGCCGCCACCGAGGCGCTCGGGCTTCCGAAGGGCCTCAAGTTCTATAGCGCCGGTCCTTTTGCCGGGTTGAACATAAAAGATGCTCCGACCTTTATTCAGGACAACGAGTTTTACTACATTGAAAATTGGGTGAAGCTCGGTAACGGCGCTTTGCGCACCGTTTGGGACGTCGGAACGCCGCTTTACGCAGCGCCGGTCGGAAAGACCATAGTATATCACACTTTTTACACGATCGCTTCGACTTACTACTGTTTCGTCGTTCTGTCCGATGGGTCCGGCTGGCAGGTCAACGCCGCCACGGGCGCCACCGTGCAGATGGGCTCGGGAACGCCGTTTTACGTCGCGAGCACGGGAGCTCTGCCCTACGCGCGACAGTGGGCGAGCACTTATCTGCTCATCTCCAACACGAACACGCCGAATGACTATTGGGCGTGGGACGGCGCGATTCTTTACGGAGCGGGAACCGTGGCCCCGCAAGGGGTGAATCTGACGGGCGGAGGCTATGGTTACGGTACGTCCCCGACGGTCACGGCTTATGGCGGAACCGGCTCGGGTATGACCTTCACGCCGGTCGTGCAGGATGGCTCGGTCGTCAACGTCAACATCAAGAACCCGGGTTCCGGCTACTCGCCGGGCGACATCGTGCAGTTGCGGTTCTCTGGCGGCGGCACGGACAGCGCCGCGCAACTGCAAGCTGTTCTGTCGGCAACGGGTGTGGCCGGCGTCGCGATCTCGAACGGCGGGTCGGGCTATGCGGCTCCTCCTCGGGTTGTGTTTTCGGGCGGCGGCGGGTCGGGCGCCACCGCGATCGCCATCGTCACCGGCGGAGTTGTCACGAGCGTCGTCGTCACAAATGGCGGTTCCAGCTATACGTCGGCGCCTTCTGTGAGCTTCTCGGGCGGCGGCGGTTCGGGCGCCGCGGCGACTTCTACGATTACGGGCACTGTGGAGAGTATTACAGTCACCAATCCGGGTCAGGCGATATATGGATTCACTACGGTAGTAATTAGTGGTGGAGGAGGGTCGGGAGCCACAGCAACCCCTACGTTGGCTTACAATTCGTTTCTTGGCTACTTCCAAGTATCTGGAGTTGTAGTCACCAACCCGGGGTCCGGGTATACATCGGCTCCTACTGTGACGTTCACCGGCGCTCCGGGAGCTGCCGCCACGGCTGCTATTACGCAGGCAGTGAATACGGTCCACGTATCTCCCGGAGGGTCAGGCTATGCGTCGACGCCCTCTGTGACGTTTACGGGAGGCGGCGGATCGGGCGCGGCCGGGTCGTCTCTTGTATCCTTGGGTGTGACGAGCGTTGCGCTCAGCGCGGGGGGCGCGGGCTACATCTCAGAACCGCAAGTCGTCTTTTCGGGAGGCGGCGGCGTCGGCGCCGTGGCAGTCGCGCAGATCAGCAATGGCGTGGTCGTCAATGTCGAAGTGATTAACCCAGGTCAAGATTATGCGACTTCTCCTTCGGTCTCTTTCGTTGGAGGCGGGGGAACGGGGGCAGCAGCTCTTGCAACTCTAACCGGAACGGTCATTGGCGTTTCCATGAGCGCCGCGGGCTCCGGTTATACGGGAGGGCCCACCGTGGTCTTTTCGGGTGGCGGCGGCTCGGGCGCGCTAGGCGAGGCGACGCTGACTCCGACTTTCGTGGCTGCTGTGGCGGTCGTGTCGGGCGGATCCGGCTACACACTTGCGCCGACTCTGACGATTACGGGCGGCGGTGGATCCGGCGCAACGGCCACGGCGTCTCTTTCCGGAACGGCGATCGGGTCGGTTGCTGTCGGAGGCGGCGGCGGGAAGCACTATACGAGCGTTCCCGGGGTCGTCATCTCGCCCGGGGCGAATAATTCAGCCTATGCGACGGTCAACCTCATGCCGTTCGGCGTTTCGGGATCGGCGTTCGAAATTTTCAATTCGCGCGTCTGGATCGTGAATCCGGCGGTGGCCTATGATCAGGTCATCCCGAGCGGAAGCCAGTACCAGTTCACGGCGCCGAACACGATCTGGAATTTTGCGACTTCCGCTGGCGGCGGCCAAGCGCAGAGCACCGACGCTTTTTTGCAAACGCAGTATGTGAATGCGCGGCAGTCGAGCGGTTATCTCTACATGCTCGGCGACGGGTCGGTCAGCTCGATCGTGAATCTTACCACCACGTCTACAGGCTCTCCGCCGACCAATGTGACGACGAGCTATCAGTACCAGAATGTCGATCCGCAGATCGGGCTCGGCTGGCGCGATTCGTTGCAAGAATACGGGCGCTCGCTCGTCTTCTCCAATACGACCGGGGTTTACGGACTCTATGGCGGCACGGTGTCGAAGACTTCGGAGAAGATCGACCAGCTTTTGAGCATAGAGGGCGCGTCGCAGTCGCGCGGTCCGCGCGCCATCTACCCCGTGAACGGCGGCGTAGCGCCGTCCAGCGCCGTCGCACACATTTTCAACGTCAAGTATTATCTTAACCTCATAACTATTCTAGATCCAGTAGCTAACACGAACCGCAACGTCATGGTGGCGTGGAACGAAAAAGACTGGTTTATTTTATCGCAAAGTCCAAATCTTGTGCAGATTTCTGCGCAGAAGATCGGCAGTCTCTACTTCGCGTGGGGAACAGACGGCTTCGAGATATTCCCTCTGTTCGCGTCTCCGTCGACGACTTTGCCGAAGAAATTCACTACAAAATACTACGGGGCCGACAGCTACTACATTCAGAAGCAAGGAGTGGCGCTCTGGGCGCAGGCGCAGGACACGTCGGCCACCGCAGCGGGAGTCAATATGGCGGTGACAGTCACTCTTTCCGGAATTGCACCTTTGGTGAACGGGGCCGTTCCGCCGCCCGTCGCGGCGGGGACCTACGCGCCGCTCGTGCAACAACCCGACTTCGAGTCGCCGACGCCGCAATGGGGCGTGTGGGGGACGTCGCTCGAGGGCGTCGCCTTCACGACGCTCGGCGTCAATTTGACGACGACGAGTCCGGACATCACGCTCACCAACCTCTCCGTTGGCTATATGGACGTTAAGGCGTATTATGGCTAAACCCAAGGAGGACTGAGCCATGGCGACGAAAAAGAACCCGCGTCTCGATCAGGAGCGGATCGATTTCGAGGCGCTGATCGAAAAGCCCGATTTCCGCGCGCAGACGGCCAACGGCACGGCGAAAGCCATGGGTAAGGGCTGGAATCGAGACTATCAGTTCGGGCCTATGCCGGAAGCTGAATCGGGTGGCCCTTGGCAGCCGGGGCGTTCGAATCGCACGGGAGAGTGAGATGCTTCCGGCGCTGTCGAATGTTCCGCGCACTGATCACGAATGGCAGGATTGGGCATGGCAGCACCGGCAGAGTCACGCGCGCATTATCCAGCAGATCGCAGCGAAGAAAAACGTCATGTTGAGCGAGTATCAGGTCGAGCCGATCAGCCCTGACGCCCCGCAGCTTTTTCTCGCCAACAACACGTCTATGCACATCTCCATGAATTCGACGCTCGGCCTGACGAGCGGAGATCTGGAGGACGCCGATTTGACGGATCCACGCCAGTTGGAGGCGTGGATTAAGCTGCACTACCAAGAACATTTCGCGGCCGAAGCGGCTTTGGGGGCATGATTATGGAACCGACTTACGCAGTGGAACTCTTCTCGGACGTGATCGAAGAGGCGCGTCCATTTCTGCTGCTCCATTACGACGAAATCTCCCCTTACAAGGACATGCTGCTCGAGCCGGATTGGGAACTTTATGCGAAGCTGGAGAAGATCGGGTTCCTGCGGATTTACGTGGCGCGCATCAACGGCCAGATGGTCGGCTATTCGGTCTTCTTTCTGCGCCGGCACGCGCATTACAACCGGCAATGGGCGGTAAACGACATCATCTGGATCCACCCTGTCATGCGGCGACAGGGCGTCGGCGCCGGGCTCGTCGCATTTTGGGAGCAGGACATGCGTGCGATGGGCGTCAGTGTCGTGCGCGTCGACGCCAAGGTCGCGCATCAGGCGTTGATCTCTCTGCTGGTTGAGAGCCAAGGCTACACGCATATCGGCGCTATCTTGGAGAAGAGGCTCGACTGACATGGGCTTTGACGCACTTGGGGCGATTGTCGGGCCGCTCATCTTCGGCGGCGGAGATGCGGCCGCTGGCGCCGGCGCGGGCGGCGGGTTCTTGGGCGACATTTTTGGCGGGCTCTTTGGCGGCGGAGCCGCGGCGGCGGGAGCCGGCGCGGGGGCCGCGACCGATGCGGCGCTGGCGTCCGCGGGGCCCTTGGGTCTCTTGGAAGGCGTCGCGTCCGGCGCGCTCAACCCCGCGGAAGCGTTTCTGGCGCAAGCGGCGGGCGGGATCGGCAGCGCGGCGAGCGATGTCGGCACCGCTTTGAGTGGCGCGGCGACCGGGTTCGGCGGTGGAGTCGGGAGCGGCGTGGATGCGCTCGGCGGAGCGGTATCCGGTTTGACGGGCGGCGCGGCGCCGGGCGCGGCCGTGGGTGGCACGACAGGCGGTGCGTTGGGCGCGGCGGCTCCGGCTGGAGTCGAAAGCGTAGCCGGCGCGGGAGGCCTCGGTATAAGCGGCGACATCGCTCCTGTGGCGGGCGGAGCGGGAGGCGGGGCGACTTTCGGCGCGCCGGCGGGGCTCGCGGGTGGGGGAGGCGCAGCCGCGGCGACGCCCGCAGGCGCGTCGAGCGGATTGCTCGACGGCTTGTCGCTTGGCGGCGCGGGCTCGGCGCTTTCCAAATATGGGCCGCTGGCGGCTGCGGGAGGGCTTCTTGCGAAGGGCGTCTTGGGCGGTCCGGCGACAAAGAACGTTGGCGGTCCGTCCGGTCAGGTTCTTAACGCCATGGCGATTCAGGATCTCCAGCAGGGGCAGGCTCTCGAAAGTTCGTTGAGCACCGGCACATTGCCGCCCGGCTTGCAAGCGGGCGTCAACGCCGCGCATGACGCCGCCGCGGCGAGCATCCGGCAAAATTACGCACAGCGCGGGTTGAGCGGCTCGAGCGCCGAAGCGCAGGACCTGCAAAATCTAGCGCAGACGACCGCGGCGCAGGGCGCGCAGATCGCGATGCAGCTCTACCAGCAGGGCGTCAGCCAGACCAGCATGGCGGGCGAGATCTATTCTAAGCTCATGGATCAGTCGATCTCGAACAACAAAGACCTCGCTTCGTCGATCGGAACTTTCGCCGGGGCGTTGGCCAAGATGGGGGCGTGATGGCCGACGAGCTTGACCCCGCAAAGACCGGGCCGCTGGAGCCGCCGCAGTCTGCGCCTGCGAAAGCAGCCGAAGCGCCGCCGCCCGCGCCGGAAGCGCCTAAAAAGCCCGGACCCGACGTTTTAAGCGGTGTTGGGTCGATTGGTCGGGGCGCGCTGGAGGCGCATGAGCGAAATCGCTCGATCGACGCGGCGCTCATGCAAATGCAGCCGCCGCCTCCGCCACAACTGCCGGCTCCGCCGAAAGACGCGGACGAGCGCCCGATGCGCGCGTGGGCGGCGCTGGCTATCGCGTTCGGTGCGCTGGCGGGCCGCATGACGCAGACGCCGCTTGCGGCGTCGCTGAACGCCGCGGGTCAAGCGCTAAACGCGTTTCAAGAAGGCAAGCACGAAGTCGCCAAAGAGAATTTCGAGAAGTGGCGCGCCGAGTCCGAGCGTATGATCCAACTCGCGAATTATCAGCAGAACGCCTACAAGGAAGTGCTCGGTAAATACACGACGATGCACGAGTTCAACGTCGAAGAAGGAAAGCTCAAGGACAGCGCCGTCGAAGCGAAACTGAAAGCGCTTTCCGTCGCGATGCAGGATCCGCAGATGGCCAAGGTTCTGCAGGAGCAGGGCCTCGGCGGCGCGTCCGATCTTTACGCGAAGCGGGAGAAGGACAAGGAGAACCTCGCGCGCTATCGGATCGACATGAGCAAGCAGGGCCAAGCGACTTTCGCCGTGGCGGAAGGTATCGCGGCCAAGGAGCAGGAGCTTAGGCGCCCGTTGCGCTATAACGAGAAGCTCGACGTCATCAACGAAGTGATGACGAAGTTTAGCCCGAAAGGCGGCTCGAAAGCGGTTGGCGATCTCGTCGACACGCCGGAGAAACAGAAACTCTACGCCGATCAGGTGCTCAATTACAAAGTCCCTTACCCGACCGGCTGGCTGGCCAAGCAGCCTGGCATGGGCGAAGTGGCGAAGATGGTCAATGAGCATCCGGAATATGATCAGCACATTTACGGCGCGATCACGAACGACATCAAGGACTTGGAGACGGGTAAGAGCGGCACGAATCTTACTGCCATGCGCACGGCCGCGCACCACTTGGCGTTTTTCGAAGCCCTGACGAATGCGCTTCCGAACAACAGCGACGTGGGCTACGCCAATCGTGCGTCTCTGGCGCTTGCCAAGCAGTTCAACATTCCGGGCGTCACCAATTTCGAGACGGCGCGCCGCGTCGTGACCGACGAAGTGCTGAAAACGATCATCGGCAGTTCGCCCGGAGCTCTCGCAGACCGTGAGAAAATGGAAGCGGCGTTCAACAACGCGCTGAGCAAGGAAGGCATGCAGGGGGCCATCAGCACGGTCAAATCGCTGGTCGCGGGCCGTGTCGAGTCGCTCTATGATCAGCACGTCTTGTTGAAGCAACATGCTCCGCAGTTGCACGCGCAGTTCTTCTCCGAAGACGCTATGCGCTTCTTCGACCCGAAATGGGAGAAGCGCGACGCTTTCTCCAGCACGACGGACTACGGGTCGAAAGCGCGTCCCCGAAAGGGCTTGCAGCCGGACGAAATTCTCGGATTGAAAGAAGGGACTTGGGTGCAAGACCCTTCCGGCGAAGCGATCGAAGTCACACCCGAATTCAAATCCTGGCTGCAGCAACAGGCGAGTCCGTGACATGGCCTTTTTGGACCCGTCGAGCGATCCGCTGGCCCCGCCGAAGCCGTCAGGCGACAGCCCGTCGGCGCGTATGCTGCGCGGTTTCGAGGGCTATTCCGAGACGCCTTACTGGGATGTGAACCATCTGAGGGCCGGCTACGGCTCGGATACGGTCACGACGCCGGAAGGCGGCGTCCGCGAGATGCGGCCCGGCGTGCATGTTTCGCGTAAAGACGCCGAGCGAGATCTGCATCGCCGCGTGCTCGAGGCGCAAGTCGGCGTCGCCGATCACATCGGGCTGGACACTTGGCAAAGTCTGTCGCCCGGCGCGCAAGCAGCACTGACGTCGCTCGCCTACAATTATGGGAGTCTCGACAAGCTCCCCACCATCATCGCAGCGGCGCAATCCGGCTCGCCCGAAGCGCTGGCCGTCGCGATCGCCAACCGCCGCGGAGATAACGGCGGCGTCAACGCGCATCGGCGTATGCAGGAGGCCGAGGCCGTGCTTGCCGATTCCGGCCAGATCGCAAGTGACGCGGGGCCTGCGAAGCCCGTCTCGTGGTCGGCGGCGGATTTCCGGAAGTCGCAAGGCGGCGCTCCAGCGCCTTCTGCGTCGGCGACGGGCGGCGAGGCCTCCACGAGCGCTCCATCGTGGTCGGCCGCCGCCTTCAAAGCGCACAGCGCCGAGCAGGAAAAAACAGCCAAGGCGAAGACGGAGGAGCCTTGGTATCAGCGTTATCTCGACATCTACAAGGCGGTGACGACGGATCGGTCGCCGGAAGAGAAGAAGGCCGACGAAGCGCGCGTCAACGCGCGGGTCAAAGCGGCGATGGACGACCCGAACACGCAAGCGGAAGTGCGGCGCGTTCTTGGGGAGAGCGAATTCCAGCAAATGCTCGGCCTCGGGTCGGGCGCCGTGCAATTCGGGACCAAGCTCGCCGGGCTTCTCCCGAACGAACTGGGCGGCAAGCAGGCTGTCGAAGCGACGAAAAAGCTCGAAGCTCTCGGAGCTAAGCCGGCGCAGGAAGTGGGCGAGCTCGGCGCGGCCTTTGCGCTTCCAGTTGGGCGGTTGCTGGGTGTCGCCGGCAAGGGTGCGGAGGCGTTAAGCGGCGCGGGGAAGCTCGCGGCGGAGGAAGCGCCTGCAGCCGTGGAGGCGGCGACAAAGGCGCCGGCGGCGATCTCCCGGCTCAAGCAGGCGGCGGAAGGCGTCAAGACGGGCGCGAAGACCGGCGCGCTTTATGGAACCGCCGAGAGCGGCGGAACCGAAGAGGATTACGGACGGCGGCTCGAGGAAAAAGGCCTCGGCGGCGTGCTCGGCGGCGTAACCGGCGCAGGGCTCGGGATGCTGCCGGTGGGGTTCGGCGCCTTGGGCGATCTCGCTTCGGCGACTAAGCGCGCCTATGGCTCTTGGGCGAGCGGCGCTGGCGAGGAGGGTGCGCGCCGATTTGTGCCCGCCGTGCAGAAGATCATTGGCGAGGCTGCAGAGAGCAAAGGCGAGGAGGCTGCGCGGTCGAGTGCTCTAGCCGACGTCAAGAAGGGATTCGCCGAAAACGGGCAGCGCGAGTTGGACCGCTTGGCGGCGCTGCGACAGGCGCTCGGCGATCGTCGCCGCGCCACGGGCGTCGAGCGCCCAACTGAGTTCCGCGCCGCCGACGAGATGGCGTCGGAGATCCAGCGCATGCGCGCCCACGCCGAAACGAATGGCCTGACGCCGCAAGAATCGGAGCAGCTTGTCCTGGCGGAACAGCGCAAGGTAGCGGCGGAGGAACTCGCCGCCGAGGCGTTCACGCATGATCTTCAGGCGCGGCCCAACGCGGAGCCGAAAGAAGTCGGCGACAAGATTCAGCAAGCGGCCAAGCAGATTTACGATGAAGGCGTGGCGCTTCGCCGGCGTGAATCTGGGATCGACAAGATTATCTCCGCGGCGGGTCGGCAAGAGAATTACAGCGCCGACACGCTGACCGACTACATCAAGAGCGAGGCCGAGCACGTCAGCAATGCGTCGGAGCAGGCGATGTTCCGGCATTTCGAGAGCGTCGCGCGTGGAGCCAAGCCGGAAGCCGAGGAGATCGTCGAGGAGCATCTCCCCGGCGAAAAGCCGTCGGAACGCGCCGCGCGGGTCGAAAAAGCGCAACAGGCCGCCAAGGAACAGGCCGAAGCTCCGGGCAAAATGAGCCTCAACAAGCTCGAATCGCTGCGCAAGGACATCGGTTCGGCGTTGCAGACGAAACAATTGGCCTTGGCCAACGGGAACACTTTGTCGATCACACCGGAAGCCGCGCATCATCTCGGGAAGATGAAGGCCGCGATTGACGCCGACATCGCCAAGCAGGCGCCGGAGCTTTCCGCAGCGTTGGAAAAATTTGCCGAAATGTCCCGGCCGCTCGACGAATTCCGCGCTTCGCTCAAGGATGTGATCGCGACGGACGTCTACCGCGACGAGTTCAAGATGGGCGAAGCCGCCGTCGTCGACAAAATCCTCGCGCGCGCCGGGCAGGGGCTGGAGCCGATCAAATTCCTTGTCCAGAACCGGCCCGAGCTTCGCGACGATTTGACCCGTCTCTACAACCGTAAGTTGTTCGGGTTCAAGGACGCGCCGAAAGAACCGTCGATCGAAGAATTCGGCCGCTTCCTCGAGCGAAACGGCGAGGCGTTGCGGCAAGCGGGCCTCTACGAGGATTTCGCCGATCTGAAACGCGCCAAGGCGGCGGGAGACGCGGCGGTCGAGAGAGCTAGGGCTCGCTACACCGCGCAGGAGCAGGTTCACGAGGAGCGACTCGGCGCGCAGACGACGGCGGTCAAAGAAGCGAAGGGCGCCGCCGAGAAAGAAGCCGGAGCCGCCGAGCAGCAAGCCGCCAAGGCGGAAAAGCTCAAGGAGAACTTCACGACGTCGCTCGATCAGATCTCGGCGCATCTCGACAAGAAAACTCCCGATCTCAAGGCTGCGGTGAACGCGTCGGAGAATATGCTGACCAAGCTGCTCGATGAGGGCTTCATCACACGCGAGCAATATCGTGACTTCCTCAAGCAGGTTCACGACGTCAAAACCGAGTTCAAGGAGGCCGAGGAGGCCAAGGCGCACATCCGCCAGCTCGGAAATATCGTCGCGGCCACCGCTGTCGCCACGGGGCTGAGCACGCTCGGCCTCAGTCATCTTCGCAGCTTGCAATTGGTGCCGCACCTATGACTGATCTTCTCGACACGCTCGATCAAGCCGCGCAGCGGCTCCTCGCCGAAGCCGGGCTCGACGAGCCCAAGGACTTCGACCCACCCTCGACCGCCGATCTCGCCGAGAAGGTCAAGGCGTTCCAGGCGGTGATGGCGTGGGCCGACAAGCGGCGCGAGCTGGCCGCCGCGCAGGAGCCGCCGAAAGAGTCGCAGTTCGAGGCGCTCAAGCGTAAGATGCACGAAGAGAAGAAGTAACTCTCTGGCCGCGCGCGCCGTTTTCTGGTAGCTTGGGTCTTGACACAGGAGAATTTCTAATGAGCGGAGCCGTTCACCGCCTACAGGTCGAAGAACTTGTCGATCCGCCGAATACGCGACGCGCGTCGCCCGCGCCGGAGCCCACGGCTCCGCGCGCGCCGTCTCTCGCTCTGGAAACGGCCGTCGCCGTCATTCAGGCTGGCGCCTATGCGCTTTCGGCCCGGGCGCTGCTTTTGCTTTCGCTGATCGGCGCTTTCGTGCTCGCCAATCAGGCCATGGCGTCGCAGACGCTCATGTCTTTGACCGTGCTGCTGATTTACGGTCTGCTCACGGTTCCCGCCTTGACCTATCTCGAGACGCGGCGGGGGCGCGCGCCATGAAACTCGTCGGCGCTGGCAACCAATCCTCCTATCACCACTCCTATGTCGCCGACGGGGCCATCGCGACGGGCGGCACGGCGCAGCTCATCCTCGGGCAGTCGCTTTCGCGCTCAACGTTGTTCATCCAGAACCTCTCCAGCGGCACGCTGATGGTCGAGATCGGCTGCGGCGTCGGAACGGCGGTCCTCACGAACGGCGTCGTGACGAGCGTCACGATCGTCAACAGCGGCTTCAACTTCACCAAGCCGCCGACCGTGCGATTCATGGGCGGCGGCCAGCCGGTCATGGTCTCCGGCAAAGGACCCAACGTCGTGAACTCGTCCTATGTCGGCTTGTCGCAGCCGAACGGGCCGACACCGAACAACCACGCGAGGGGCTTCGCGACGCTTTCCGGCGGATCGATCTCCGGCGTGACGATCACGAATGGCGGATCCGGCTATAAGCTTCCACCCTACGTGCTGTTTCAGGCCAGCGATCTCGACCCGAATGGCGTCTCGACGCCGAGCGCGACGGTTGGGATCCTGCTCTCGGCCAACGGCGGCTCCGTGACTTACAACGCGACGTTCTGTCCGACCGACGCCGTTTCGATCTGGGGCGCGACGACAGGGCAAGTATTCACCTGCCGATGGTCGGATTGAACTCATGGCGGCGCCCGCACTGCAGCAGTATCAGCAAGGCCAAGGGTCGGTTTCCGCCGACAACCTCAACACGTTCGAGCAGACTTGCGACACGGTCGCGCAACTGCGCGGCTTCACCGGCGCCGCTGGCATGCAGGTCTATCTTCGCGGCCTCGCCGCGCCTGACGACGGCGGCCAAGGGCCGTTCTATTGGAACGCGACCAGCACAACGACCGATGATGGCGTGAACGTGATCGCGCCGGGAGGCGCGTCGGCGACGACGGCGGGTCGGTGGATCCGCATGCCGGCTGCGCTTGCGATGAAGGCCACCGTGGCGACGCTGCCAAATCCGCCTTACGCCGGGATGTACGCCTATGTCACGGACGGCCAGCCGGCGCTCACCTGGGGAGCCACCGCCACAGGAGGCGCCACGACGCCTTATCTCGTTTGGTACAACGGAACGAACTGGACTGTTGTCGGAAAGTAAAGGATCGAGCCTATGCAGCGCTTCTCGACTCGAATCCTTTTTGTTTTATCTGTTTTGGCGGTCCTTTCGACGGCTTTGGCGCAGCAGATCGGGGGCGGCGGCAGTGGCAGCGGCAGTGGCAGCGGCACGCCGCCTGGAACGAACGGCCAGCTCTCCTATAACAATGGCGGCGTTTGGGGCGCCTTCACGCTCGGCGGCGACTGCACGCTGAACGTCACGACCGGCGCGCTGATCTGCACGAAGACAAACGGCGTCGCCTTTGGCGCGCTGGCGACGCAGAGCACGGTCAATCTCGCGACGCAAAGCACAGGCACGCCCCCGGTCGTTCCTAATCGTGTGACGAGCGGCCCTTATCCAGTTGCGCCGTCGGACAATGGCGGGCTCGTCGTCTTCGACAGCACGTCGCCGATTGCAGTCACCATGCCAGGTGCGACGACTAGCGGATTTGGCTCAGGAGCGTCATTTTACCTCACGAACGCCAACACTGGCGCTGTCACTGTCTCATTTACTACCTCAACTCTCAATGGGGGGTCTTCAGTCGTTCTTCACAAAAATGAATCTTTGTCGTTTGCCTCGGACGGGGCGAATTACTATGGCGGCGTATTTGTAATTCCCTATGCAGTCAACACCGATGTATGGGGGGGAGTCTCGACGTCGACGCTTGTCACTCCCGGTGCGCTTGCAGCATCCGCGGTGCCACAAACACTGACATGCTCGTCGAATGCGGCGACGTGGAATTTGGCGAGCGGTTATAATGCCATTATCAATTTAACGGCGAGTGGCGCAGGTTGCTACGGACCGACGATTACGATCTCTGGAACTATACTGCAGGGAATTACCTACACGATGTGGCTTGTGCAGCCCGCCGCCGGGAGCATTCTAGTCACCTCCTATCCTAGTCAATTTGATTGGGGCGCCGCCGGAACGCCGACGCTTTCGACGGTTGGAAATTCGGTCGACATGGTAACTTGCGCGGCTTATTCGACATCAAAGCTGCATTGCACGATCAATAAGGGATTCTAATGCGCAAGCTTTTAATTGCCGCTCTCTTATTTGGATTATCGGCGACGCCGGGGCTGGCTCTTTATCCATTTCCTAAAATCCCCTCCTCGGCCACCGCAGCTCCGCCGGTTCACACGGTTGTTATCGTCACACCATCCGGGAGCAACAATACAAGCGTTTGCACGAATCCGACTCTCGTCTCGGGCTATTACACGGGAACATGCACGGTCCCAAGCAACTACGCTGGTCTTAATTTGGAGGTCGAGGCGTGGGGTTCGGGTCAAACCGCGGGCGCCGGCGGTGGCTATGCTGGATCGACCGGTTATACTATCCCGGTCGGCGGGACAACGGTTTATTACGCCATCGGCGCGACGCTGGGGTCCGGGGTAACGAGCGCCAACGGTAATCCGACATGGGTAAATTTTTCAACCAATGCTTCGCCGGCAACCGGCGCGGCGGGAGCCGTGGCGACTACGGGGTGGGGCTATACGGCATCCGGCCATGGCGGAACCGGGACGGTTTATACGGGAGCAATGACCCATACCGGGGGCATCGGCAAGGTCGGATATTACACGGGCGGCGGCGGCGGCGGCGCCGGCTCTGCCGGCGATGGGGCTGCTCCTGCGACTTACGGAAACAGCTACGGCTATGCGGGCGGTCTAGGCGGGACCCCGGACGGCGGAAACGGCGGCGCGGCTTGCGCCAGCTCGGGAGTTCCGGCCGGGGACGGCGTTGCCCCTGGGGGCGGCGGCGGTGCCCAGAATAATGGATGCTCTGCCAATGGAACGGGCGCATTTGGTCAAGTGCGCGTGACGCTTGACTAAAGAAGGATAGAGCGGCTGGAATGAAAAACATTAGCATCCTTGCTTTGGCGATTATCGCCGCTCTCTGTTCTCCCGCAGAAGCGCAACGCTTCGCCGGCGGCACGCCTGGCGAGCAGACATTCGGGTCACTCAATCCTAGCTGCTCATCGACTCAGGTCGGTGCGATTGCGGCGATATCTGATAGCACCGTCGTTATGCCGGGGGAGATTATCGCCGGCAGCGGCTCCTATCATGTCCTCGGCGTTTGCGAAGCGCTACCAAGCGGCGCTTATTCTTATATTGTCCAGTCGTCTTATGGCTCGAGTCCCGCGACCGGGCTCAACGTCAAATCTTTGGGTTTTGTTGACGGAGGAGCCGACAATGGTTCGCTCGTCTCCGCGCTGAATACCGCCATAAACCCGACCTATGGCGGCGGAACGCCGGGCGCTCCTGTCCTCTTCCCATACAGCCCGAGCAAAACTATCTCGACCTATGCGTTTACCAAGCCTCTCGATCTGACGACGAACGCCGATATTAAATGCGGCAGCGGTCGGCGCATCGGGAATGCGTTTCCACGCGTTGCTCTAGTCTTTTACCCCGGCGTGCCGGGAATACGGATGCTAAACTCAACCCTGACGCAGTGGCAGGGCGGAGGTTACGGAACCGGCATGACCATCGGCAACCTTGACGGTTGCATGGTTTTCAATCTCGGCTGGGGGCAGACGCCTTCGGCGACGCCAGGAACATATGGCAGCGCTACGGTTGGGACCTCGGCTATGGCTTTGCACGGCGACATTCTCAATGGGGCGAACACCACTCTGACCGCCCCGCAATTCTCGATCGGCGACGGAATTCTGGTCTATGCGGCTGGAAACCAGGAGTGGAATTTCACCGGCCATATCGCCAACGGCTCCAATGTTCTAAATGTCGATACAGCTCCCACAGCGACCATCCCCGGCGGGCGTAACGAGCCTGGCCTACAAGTCGGATTCACGCTTGTTGCGGCGGGCGTCGCGCCTGGCACCCACATCGCAGGCACGGCGACGAGTGGTCCCGGCGGGACGGCGGCCAACTGCGGCGGGTCGCCATGCACCGGAACGGGCCTAAACACCGGCACCTATGCGCTCGACACGGCGCAGTCCCCAGCCATTAGCACAGAGGCGATGACCGGCTGGGAGATGCACCTCGGCCCCGCCGCGGCGGTCGGAACGACGATTAGCTCGTGTTCAGTTACGTCGGGCAACCAGTGCGTCTACGGCGTCAATAACACCATGACGCTCTCGAATCCGGTGAATGTCGGGCGTCAGCTTATCTATTACATGCTCCCTGGCCCGAACACCAATTCGCCGGCCGGGGACCAGAGCTTCAAGGTCTCGACCTCGGCGAGCGGCGGCATCTACGGCCCGATCACCGGCAGCATGACCGGAAGCCCTCAAAGCACGCTCAACATCTCCAGCGTCGGAACGGCCACCCCGAAGCTCGGGCAATGGGTCATGGGGATCGCTGGCGGGACCGTCACGACGACCAATTCCGCCGCGATAAATTTAGGCGACTACAATAACATCCAAGTTTCCTCATGCACCGGCATCACTGCCGGCATGTATGTGGTCGGCTTCAGCGGCGGAAACCCGATATTCCAGCCGGGGACGCGGGTCGTCAGTTGCACGCCGGGAACGCCTAACATCTTGGTTGTCAGTTGGGGCAACGAATCCGGCCAGAGTGGTTTTCATTGGGGCTGGACGGGCAGCGCCTCGCCAGTTGCGACGGCGGCCGGCGACACGACGAGCGGCTCGAACGTCATTCAAAATGTTCCGAGTCACACCCTTCCTCAAGGGGCTCTCTATGTTGGCATGCCCGTAAGCGGAAGCGCCAGCGGCGTGTCGGGAACGATCGCAAGCTGGACAGTCAACCCCTATCCCTGCGGAACATATTACGTTTGCTACACCATCACGCTCGGCGCCGGCCAGAACGCCGCCTCGACGCTCAACGGCACGTCGCTCATCTTCGGCGGCGCGCTCCAAGCTGTCAACTCAACCGGCGTGACGCTGACCTTCCTGAATGGCGCGGCGAACATCGTCACCTGTCCCGGTGGCGTGTGTGGCGGAACAGGCAATTACACTCTCAACGGGTCCGGAACGGCCTCGGGCGCTTCTCTCTACCTCTATGACATCCCAGCGATGATCTACGTCACCGGGGGGCCGGGGCGCATGATCGCGGCTGGCGAGCCGCTCTACAGCGACGCCATCCCGTGGGGCGCTATCGCGCTCCAGACAATTGGAACAACGCCAAACCTGCAAACGATCTTTTTGGGCACCTCCGACGAATATCAGGGCGTGATGGCCACCGTGACGCACGCCGGCGGCACAGGGTCGATGTGGGAAATTCCCGTTGGCGTCTTTCGCAACAGCCAGAGTGGTCTTAACGGCAATCGTATCGAAGGGTTTCCTTACGGAACCGTGCTGGCGTGTGCAACCGGATCGTTGCGGCCCGACTCCTCATGCGGAGTGATGATAGATAAGGAAAACTTCATAGAACTTGCCATCGTGGGCAGATTTATCGCCGGAAACAACGGTGCCGGCAGCTATTCCTTTGGCGATCAATTCGACAAGAATTATTATTGCGATATTTGCGACCTACTTCCTAATACTTCGGACACATATTATAGCACGATGATACAATCGGCTGACGAAAGCACGTCGCCTTCGCCTTTGGTTCTTGGCAACACGAATACAAGCGCTTTCCATGGTCCTTATATGAGCGGAACACAATGGAACCAAAGCGGATTGACCTACAATTCTCGAATGATCGGCACGCCGACCATTGCTCATCCGTTCCCGATTTACGGGAGCACATGGACACAAGTTCCCTCCGACGCCGTTTTGAAGTGACGAGCGTCGTCACGCATTGCTGAGCCTATGCACCCCGATCACCGCCGCAACGGCATGCGATTCTACGTCAGCTGTGTCTTTTGGGTGACAGCCAAACGTCGAATCGCGTGCTAGCCTCTCCTAGCTCGACAAACGAGCGAACAAGGAGACTCCACGATGAAACACAAGGTTCCTCTGCTCTGCGCCGAGTCGGTGCTCGGCCTGCTCGCTGCGGCGGCCATGCTCGGTCAGGCGCGCGCCGCCGACCTCCCTTCGCACAAAACCGCCCCGCTCATTCCGCCTGTCTTGGACGCTTGGAGCGGTCCTTACGTCGGCATTGGCGCCGGCGCCGTTCTGCCGACGCAAACGGCTTGGACCGCCGAGGCCTATCAGACCGGGATCACGCAAACCGGATTGAAGACCTTCACGCCTTATGCTTGGGGCGCGTCGGCCACCTTCAACACGAGCGAAGCCGGCTTCCTCGGCGCGATCATCGCGGGCTGGAATTTCCGCTGGACGCCGAACTCCAACATCATCTTCGGCGTCGAGAATGAGTTCGCTATCCCGGTCGGCGCGCATAGCACCGTCACCTACGCCGTGCCAGGGCCGTTGTTCGGCCTTGGCGTCACGCCGCAAGTCGCGCAGATCGGCCGCGCGTGGGAGTGGGGAGACACGCTCGGGCCGCGCCTCGGCTATCTGATCCTGCCCAACATGCTGCTTTATGGCAACGGCGGCGTTGCTTTCGTGCAGGCTCCGGAGAGCATCCGCTTCGGCTCCGCGGCGGTGCTCGCCAACGGAACGGGGGGCAGCAACGGCATGCGAGTCGGCTGGTTCGCCGGCGCAGGCGTCGATTGGCAGTTCTCCCCCGGCTGGCGCGTCGGCGTGTCCTACAAATACGTTGGCCTTCCGAGCGTCACGGCGCAGGCGGCGGGGCTGTCCTACGGCTCCGCTTTCCAGGCGGCGCAGATCGCCGCGGGAACGAGCTTCATTGCGAGCGGCAATCCCTCGGCGCACATCGTCGAATTGCGTTTGACGCGCTCACTCGACTTTTGGGCGCCTTCGAGCGTCGTCACCGCTTACTGATCTCAAGCAAAAGCGTCACAGCGGCGGCTTCGGCCGCCGCTTTTATTTTGAGTTTTCTTGTGCTAAAAGCGCGAGCGACAAATCGTCGCCTCCCTTAGAGGAGTCCGCATGCGGTTCATTCTCGCCGCGTTTCTCGCGCTCGCCACTTCGGCCTCCGCCAGCCCGGCGCTCCCACCGGTCCGCCCTTCCGCTCCCGCGTCGATCGCCTCGCCGTTCTCGGCGATCCTCCAGTGGACAACCGACGATCTGAACGCGGCGATCGCCACGGCCAACGCCGCGACGCCGCCCGACAATGAGGGCGCGACTTGCTACGGCGCGCTCCTGCAGGCGGTGATGCTCGTGCAGTCCAATGGCGGGTTGTTCCATTGGCCACCGACTCTGGTTAACGATTACGAGAAGGCGTGGCTGCTGCACGCGGCGCTTACATCGCTCAAAGCCAATACTGCTTGCGCCACTGTCTGCGGACGCGCGGCGACCATGCTCGCCGTCTACGGAATGGGCGTGAACAACTTCTGCTCCGCTCTCGCGAAAATTCCCTGAAAGGAGTCCCGCCGTGCCGATCGTCACCCATCCGCAAACAGGTATGAAATTTCACGTCGGCGGGCGCATTCGGCCGAAGCCGTTCAGCCCGAAGCTACGGCTTGCGAATTATCTGCGCGCCTCGCTTCCCGATCCGCCGGCGACTTGCGACTACGCCTCCAAGGCCCGCGCATCGACGAAGCTGGTCTATCTGAACGATCGTCTCGGCGATTGTGTCGTCGCGGGCGCCGCGCACATGGTCGGCTGCTGGACAGGCAACGCCTCCGGAACGCCGATCACCTTCAGCGATCACCGGATCGAGACGGCCTACCACAACCTCTCGGAGGGTCGATACCCGGGCGAAGATGCTGGATGCGACGAAGAATTCGCTCTGAATTATCTTTGCCACAACGGCTTCATGCCGACCGACGAGCATCCGCACAAGATCGTCTGCTGGGTCGCAGTCGAGGCGGACAACGTCAAGGAAGTCAAGACGGCGCTGTGGCTCTTCGAGGCGCTCATGAGCGGCGTCGAGCTCCCCAACGCATGGATCAATCCGCCGCCCCAGGGAAGCGGCTTCACCTTCGACGTCGCCGGCGAGCCGGTTCCCGAAAACGGACATTGTATGAGTCACTTTTCCTATGATGACAAAGGCCTGGGCACGGCGACGTGGGGCCTTTATGGAACAACCGCGTGGGACGGCGTGACCAAGTACATGACGTCGGACGCCAACGGCGCGCTTTATGCGGTCGTCTCGCAAGACGCGCTGATCGCGGCGACGCAGAAGGCGCCGAACGGCTTCGCCGCGGCTGAGCTCGTCGCCGACGCGCATGCGCTCGGTTACGTGCATGCGTAGGCCAAGGCCATGAACGACGGACAGATCCGAAGGTGCTTTTGGCTCTTCGGTCTGTTCGGAGCTATTGAGGCTTTGTCATTGTTTCTACTATCCGTTCATGCGTTTTCGTGACCCATGCCGAAGCGCTGGATCCTCTTTGCTTTTTTCCTTAGTCTCGCTCTTGCGATCTACGCATCGCTATGCGGAATGCAGCTCTTGTGGTTGACCATAAATCGGAAAATACGTAGGCTCCCGACGCGCAGAGAGGTAGCGCCATGACGGCTGATCGCAGCGTTTTCTTCCCGCTTGTCCGAAAAAGCGTCTTCCACGGATCGCTGACAAAAGCTCAGGTCGACGGGATCAACTCGATCTTGGACGCTTGGGGAGCCACGGCCCCCGACGCCGATCTGCGCTGGGTGGCCTATGCGCTGGCCACGCCCGTCCGGGAGACTGGAACGATGCAGCCGATCCGCGAGATCGGGCGCGGAGCCGGCCACCCCTATGGCGCGCCGGCGGGTCCTTACCATCAGCTTTACTACGGCCGCGGCCTCGTCCAATTGACGTGGCTCGCCAACTACGAGAAGGCCGACAAGCGGCTCCACGAGCTCGGCGTGCTGAAGGCCGATGAAAGCCTCGTCCAGACCCCCGATCTCGCGCTGCGACCCGACGTCGCCGCCGCGGTCATGATCCACGGCATGATCGAAGGCTGGTTCACGGGGCGCAAGCTCGGCGACTTCTTCCACGGATCGGTTTCCGACTGGTTCGACGCGCGCACGATCATCAACGGTCATGACCATGCGGGCGAGATCGCCGCTTGGGGAATGCAATTCTATTCGGCGCTCGTGGCGCAGAAAAACGCGCCTGTCGTCGCGCCGGCGAACGCGGCCGGGATCAAGAGCGTTTACGTGCTAGGCGATAGCATCGCGCACGGGACCGCCGCGGCGATGGGCTGGCCGGGAAATTATCAGGATGGCCGCAGCTACGCGGCGATCGGCGCCACGACGGACATCCCGACAAGCGACGGGCTCGTGATCTCCATGGGGACGAATCCCGCGCAGAAGACATCCGCCGACTGGCTCGCCTTTCCGAAAGCCTTCGCGCAGTTGCGCAAACGCGTTCCCGCGACGACGCATGTCTGCTGGATCGCGCCAGCGCCGAAATACGCGCATGAGCGTCAGTTCGTGCTCGACTTCGCCAAGCAGAACGGCGATTGCTGCGTCGAAGTCGTGCCGGGCCCGGATGGCACGCACCCGCCGACCGGGACCGCCTATCGCACCTTGGGCCACCAAGCGCTCGCCGCAATGACCGCCGCGGCGCAGGCCGCCACCCCGCCGGAGGCTGCGTGATGCGATTAGCCTATCTCGTTTTCCTCGTCGGCGCCGCGCTGTTTCTCGGGATTGGGCGCTTCACGATCCCCGGGCATGGGCTTACCGGCTGGCCGGGCTTCTACGAGGCGGTCGGTCACATTCTGCTCGGCATGATGATCGCAGTTGCGCTCTACGCGATCTGGTGCTGGATCTCGCAAGCGCTCTCCGTCGTTTTCTACGCCGAACTCCCCGCGTGGGAGTGGCCGTCGCTCACGGCGTCAACGCTGGCCTTCTGGCTCGTTCTCGGCCTTACCGTGCTAGAAATTGTCATGTTCAAGGCTCAGAATGGCTAAACGTTCAGCTACGTAGAAGGAAAACCTACGGTGAATACTGAGGAAATCGCGCGCGTCGCGCATGAGATCAATCGCGCTTACTGCACCGCGCTTGGCGACAATTCTCAACCTTCATGGAAAGACGCGCCGGAATGGCAACGCTCTTCCGCGATCAATGGCGTCTCGTTTCATCTGAATAATCCGAACGCGGGACCAGATCATAGCCACAACGAATGGCTGAAAGAGAAGCGCGAGACCGGCTGGAAATTTGGCCCCGTCAAAGACCCTGAAAAGAAAGAACATCCTTGCTTTGTGCCTTACGACGAGTTGCCCGTCGAGCAGAAGGCAAAGGATTATCTTTTCCGCGCTGTCGTCCACGCTCTGTCCTCCGCGTCGTAATTCAAAGGAAAAGTCCATGAGATCAATCGACCCGAACACTTCCGCCCTCGTCAATCTCGCACTGACCGTGCTCCTGGCCGTGTTGGCCGTTATCTCCAAGACGGGCCTCCCCGCGCCTTGGTCGGCCGAATGGTCGCACATCGCGCAGGATCAGGCGCAGTGGTGGGGCGCGATCCTCGCCGCGGCCATGGGCGTGCTCAACGGCTATCTGCACGCCGTCTCGTCCAGCGCGCCGGGGGCGCTGTCCTCGGACAAGCATTAGTCGACAAGGCGCTGCATTTTTGCAGCACCCCGCCGCGGAATCTCGTATGTTACGGAAAACAGGACATGATAGCTTAGGAGGGCGCTCTGTCTGAGACGAAAACGCCCATGCCCGATCTTCAATGCGTTCTGGACCGGATCGATCGCCTTCGAGAGAGCCAAGACGATAAGATAGACGCGTTCCGCAAGGAGTTCATGGCCGTCTCGACGGAATGGATCGGCGTTTGCCAAGTCGGAGGCCACAGGATCACGGTCTTGGAGAAAACGGCGAAAGAGCAGCTGGCGATGATCGAGAGCGTCCGGGGCCGCGTGGACGTCATAGAGAGAAACCACTTCGCCGAGGACAAGCAGTTGAAGACCGTCGCCAAAATCGGCGCCGGCGTATGGGCGCTGTTCGCGAGTTTGGTTGTCGCCGGATGGGAGCTCTACAAGCACTTCGCCGAGATCGTGGCGCTGACGATCTCCCCCAAATAGGACCGCGCGGCTGTGTCCATGGACAACGACGGCATTCACTTCAAAGACTGGGTGACGCCGCTCGTTGGGGGCTTGGGCGTTCTCTTCGGCTGGCTCGTTAGCGCTTTCGGGACGCTGAACCGGCTCGAGATCGCGATCGCGGAAGTTCGGACGAAACAGGCCGGCATAACGGCGCGGCTAGACGCGCTCGAAGCCCGTATTCAGGTGATCGACGAGCACGGCACGCGCGCGCTGGACGCCGAGCGCGCTCGGTCTCAGGTTATGCGCGAGATTCTCGCCGCGCAGCAGCAAGGACGTGGACACGATCGCACGCGTTTTTCCGACGAGGAGCGGTGAACATGCCCAAAGGCAAGCTGACGACCAAACAGAAGAAGCTCGCATCCGCCGTCGCGCATGGGTGGGAGCCGAAGGGCTCCGCCGCCGGCATGACGAAAGCGGCGGCTAAGAAGCTGCACGCGGAAAGCACCGGAAAATACGCGCCGAGCAAGAAAAAGAAGCGTTCCTAGCTGTTTAGAAGCTCACGTAGCTGGGGACGGTGCGGACAAGGAAAGAGTGCCGGATTTCTGAACGCGCTCGAGAACAGTCAAGCCATCGGGAAGCAGGATCTGACCCAAAAAGGCGCCCTCGAAACTCATCATACCGACTTCGACGGCGGTTATTTGGCCTTTAATCCAATCTCGCAGGATAGAATAGACGGCTATCTGACCGATCTTTTTGGCCTTGACTTCATGGCCTAGAGGCGTGCCTCTCATACGCGCACTATAAGGGTGGTGTTTTAGCCAAGCAGCGGCATAGCCGTGAGAGCTGGCACGAATTACAACGGAACGCCCCCGATGCGTGAACTGGACAAGAACTTCACCCTTCTCAAAGTCCTCCAAGCATCCGAACGAAGACGCGCCGAATCCTCGCAGAATTTTTTGCATTTCGTCGACAGCCGATTTTCCGCTAGTCGCATTTTCGTATGGGAGCGACATTATTTTCAGCCTTCGGCCGAGAAGCGCGCGTCCTGATCTCTCCAGAACGCGCGCCGTCTCACTCACTGCACCAAAATCAGGAAGTCGGCGCCGCTTTGATCGCCGCGTCGATCGCGGCAGCCTCTGTAACCAGCGCGTCAAGCTGCGCTTGACTGACCGGCTGACCAGCTTGAAGAGTTGCGATCTGGTCCTTCAAATTCTGCAAGCTCGTCGCCACGGAGCTCGTGAAGGTTGTGAAGTCCGCTTTGATGGCGTCGAGATCGGCTTGAAGATCGGCTTCGGTCGACATGATCGTGTTCACCTTTGCTTCGAGGGCGGATAGGCGACCAAAGACGTTCCACCAGTTCATAGTCGCCTCGCTTAATTGCGCGGGAGGCCGCCCGCGCTCGGCTCTTGAGCATCGTTCTCATGATGCTTGTTCAACAGTCTGTCCGGCAGACGGCCGCTGCGCTCCAGCGCGTCGCGGAGCAGCCGCACGATCACCTTGGACCGCGTGATCTTCAGCTCCCAAGCCGCGTCGTCGATCGCCTGCATGACGTCTTCGGGGAGGCGGAAGGTGCAGGGCTTTGTCACTTGCGATACCTTTTCGAGCGAAAGCCGTGCGCGCCGAGCGGAATGTCCTTGCCCCACTCCGGCAGATCGAGCAGCCGCGCTACGAAATCGTCTATCGACCCGAAGCCGCGCTTAACCTCGGCCACTGCTTCGTCATACGTATGTAATACCACAGGATAGCCAGCGGAGTCAACATTGAACATGCCGTGGACGAGGATGTCGCGCGCGACAGCCTGCGTCACGTTTTCCGAGGCGATCGTTTTGATGATCGCAAACCGCTCATACTTTCCGGTCACGGAGTTAACGCCGAGCGCCGTCACTGCAGGCTTCGTCACGGATTCGATTTTGGCGCGGCCAGCAAGCTCCAAACGCTCGGCCTCCGCGCGGCCCAGCGTCGACGCTTGATCCGGCCAAGACCCATCCTCGTTCTGGATCTTCGCCCAAACCTGATCCTTGAGCCGCGGCGCGCCGTAGGCGAGGCACCGCCCGCTGGGGAGCCGCGCCAAGAGGAAGTTCTTGGCGACCATATAGGTGATCCGGCAGGCGTCGAATTTTTGGCCTGGATAGCGAATGGCGTCGCGCATCGCGTCTTCAAGCGCCGCCCACCCTTCAACGAATTTTCCGTGCTTCCGGCGCCAACCGATCTTGATGATCTCGCATGCCAGCCACGCCTCGCGGGACATGACGTCTGTCCGCACCTTGTCGCGCGCCTTGACGCAATTTTCATATCGCCGCACCGCTCGATTGCGCGTCTCGTCGTCGGCTACTTCCCACACGGGAGCATGCAGCTCGTGGAGGTTCACGCCATACGCAGAAGCCATTGAAAAGAAAGCGGAAACTCCTCCGCCGAATCCGAGCTGCAATTCGGAAACTTTTCCGACGGATTGTCGATAGGGGTGCTTTTTCGTGATCACGTCCGTCGTCGTGTTCATGATGCTGGCGGCTGTGCGCCGATACATATCCGGAAGTGTCGGATCGGCAAGAATCTCGCGGAAGGCTTGCAGCTTCCACTCCTCGCGCATCAGCCATGCGATGACGACGCCTTCGATCCCCGAGTAATCGGCCGTGATGAATTCACAGCCGGGCGCCGCCCATAAAAAACCGCGGATTGCGTCAGAGACCAAGTGCATCGGTCGGCCGAGCTTCTCGCCATAAAGCAGCGTGAGCTTGTCAGGGTCTTCGTCGCGGAAGGCTTGAAACAGCGTGTCCGGACGCAAGAAGCCGCTTTCGACGGCGTCCTCGTATTCCTTGCGCGGCCGTGGAAGATTGGCCAAATTTGCGCCAACGTTCGACCAGCGGCCCGTGCTGGCCGCATGGTAAAGGTAGGTGCCTCGAAGCCGTCCGTCGTCGCTCATGCGCTTCAGGAAGGCGTTGAGCTTGGCGGTCGACGTCTTGGCGGCTTCGCCACGCAGCTCGAGCGCCGTTCGCACCTGTGGCGGCAGATCGCGCGCGCCGAGCGCCTCTTCGATCTTGCCCTTGGAGATTGACGGCATCGGCGCGCCCTGTGCCTCGCACCAAGCGACGAGCTTGGCGACGTTCGTGCAGGCGGGAACCACGCCGCCGGTCAGCGTCGCCATTTCGGCGTCGAGCCGCGCCTTGGCCTTCTCGACAAGGCGGAGCGCTGCTCGGCAGGACGCGACATCGACACGAATCCCGCGCGAATTGATCTCGTAGTCGAGGTTCCAGACGCGCTGCTCATAGTCGGAAAGTCGGAATAGACGGTTCGATAGCGCTTCCTCGGTGCGAACGTCCTGCGCGCAGTAGACCGAAAATTCGGCGAAACGCTCTGGGTAGTCCTCCGGCTCATGCCAGAACGGGCCGGGCCCCGTCTCATCCTTGCGTGGCTTGCGCGGATTGGAGAAGAAGCGAATCAGCGCGTCGCCGGCTTTGTCTTTTTGCTCCGGGAGGCCGAGCGCGGCGGCGACGCGCTCGAGCTTGCGCGGGAGACCCATGGCGGCGGCTTCCGCGGCCGAGCAGCGGTAGCGGTCGTCGGCGACGCGCGGCCAACCCGCATTGTCGGCCAGCCAGTTCAGGCATCTCCGTTCGAAATTGGCGTTGTAAGCTAAGATCGTCGCGCCGCTTTCGATTAGCTGGCTCAGCCAATCGGGACAGGGCTGCGGCCACACCCACGTCTGAATGTCGCTCGTCCCGTGCAACCTCCAGCAAAGGATCAGCGGACGAAAGTGCGGCGTGCAGAAATGCCTCTCTGCGCCCTCCGTCTTGATATTGTGATCGGAGCGGGTCTCGAAGTCGAGATGAATCTCAAGCGCCATCAGCCGAACAACGCTTCTTCGTCTTCCCGCGCTTCACTCGGCGCCGGGCCGCAACTCGCCTTCCACATTTCGTGCTCCCCCCGCGCCGCGACTAACTCTTTCTCGTAACGCTCGAGCAGATCAGGCCGATTGCACAACACCAATTTGCCGCGGCGATCGAGCAGCAGCCACTGCAGGAAGACGGCGAGATCGGTCAGCTCGAAGTCGGTCAGGTCGGCCGAGCGCACAGGGCCGTGCTCGCTGTGGAAGATAAATCGCAGCGGAGCCGTGCAGCTGTCGTCGTCGCGCTCGAACCAGATGCGATGATCATTCGTGATTTGCTTGTAGGTCTTGGCCATCGTGAAGCCCCATCAATCGCTTGACCGCATGCTGCAGCGACTCCGCCATCGCCTCTTCATAGGTCGCGCCGCAGCGCGATTCGAACCAATACTCCTCCGTCATGCGCGAGCCGTTCACGTCGGTCCGCCAAGACGCAGTCCAGCCGCCGTTTGGGTGCTGGCACACGGAATTCAGGCGCAGCCCGAACGCGTTCCCGTCGGAGACGATCTGCGCGAATGGGTCGAGCGTCACCATATGCGCCTCTCCTTACGTTACGGAACGGGCCAATCGTCGTCGGTCCACTTTCTCGTTATCATTGAGTTCCCCACAGATACGAACAGAGCGAGTAGCCCCGCCACCACACCGACTATAGCCAGGAACTCCATGGTTCACTCCTTCTCCTCGCAGAAGATTCCGCACTCCACTTGCATCGTTTTCATCGGAGCGCCGATCGCGTCTTCGGGAAGCTCGTCCAAGAATATACGCTCGCCGCGTACGCGGACGAGACGCGCGCCTAGAGATCGGGACTGTGCGGCGCGATCTTGGAACACGGCCGGATGCCTTCTCCGAACATGGTTCCAGTAAGTCGCGCTCGTCGCCTTCACGCAGCCAATGCAATTCGCGTTCGGATAGCCGAGAGCGTACATTCGAGGAAGCTTCAGCCCGGAGCAGAGAATGATCTCGAAGCAATCCGCTTTGGTGATCCCCGCCTCTATGAGAACCGGTAAGACGTTGCTTCTCTCAGTGAGCACAAAACGGTCGTGTCGCCGTCTCTCGTCAGCGGTGAACCCCAAAACAATAAAATCGTGCGTGTTGTGGCGCTCCCATTCCTGGCGAGCCTCTTTCTTCAAAACTGTTGTGCACGGCGCTTGCTTCGGTCCGCACATAAATTTTCGCTTGGCCCAAACTTCACGCGCGGAGTGGTTCAACCACTGCGGATTAATAGCACTTTCAACTGGTAAGCCCACCCATCGTTCGACATCAATCAGAAAACGCCGATTGTCTTCGTCTTCCTCCGCAACCGGATTGTTCACAACGCGAATCGTATGCGTCGCGCCGTACCGCTCTACTGTCACTTTAGCTGCGACAGCAGATGCGGCTCCGCAGGAGAACCAAACTACTATCGTTGGTCGCGCGACGCTCAATCGAACCACCCCAAACTCGCGAGGTACAAATCGAGCAATTCCTGCTCTTCTTTTCGCTTCGCTTTGTCCTGCCGGCGCAGCGCGACGATTTTGCGCATGATCTTCGGATCGAAGCCGGCGCCCTTCGCTTCTCCGTAGATGTCCTTGATGTCGTCCGCGATGGCGCGCTTCTCCTCGGCGAGGTTTTCGACACGTTTTATGAACGCTTCTAGCTGCTTGCCGTCGACGCCGTTTGATCCGCTAGACATTCAGTTCTCCTTGGTCTATCTGCGCCACGTTCAGACAGCCGCCGACGTCCGAAATGCGATGCGCGCAAACATGCAACGTGCGCGGGCACAATTCGAGAATAGGCTTCTGCATGGCGCGGAACGCCTTGATCTCCTCTCCGATCCCGTAGGACTCCCGCCAGCCGTCCATTTGCGCAATCAGCATGACGTCGCAAGCGTCCATCAGCGGCTTCATCGCCGGCAGCCAAATGCTGTGATCGTAAGGATCGACGCCGCCGTGCTTCGAGATCGGATGGCTATGCGCGATCGGGCAGAAGAAGCGCACACCGCGGAAGATCAGCTCGCCGCCGATGCGCGAAATTTCTTCGAATGCCGCGTCGATTCCCGTGGGGAAGCGCGAATAAGGACTCGCGAGGTAGAAGAGCTTCTCGCTGCGCGCAAGATCGGTCAACGTGCTCATACGAGATGCTCCAATCCTTCTTTGATCAGCAACCACTCCGGGATTTCCACACGGACCCGTTCGTGTTTTTCGCTCGGCTTCCAGAATCGCTCGAATTCCACTTGCGATTTCGGAAGAAAGAACCATGGCGATTCTGAATCGACGCGAACCTTGATCGCGTTTGGTGTCTCGGCGCCCCAATAAAGCTCGACTTCGTGCGCCGCCATGGTCCGAGCCTATTTTCTTAGTCGCGCCAAGTGATCGCTTTGACCGCCCACATTTGCGCAGTCTGCGCTTCCGTGATCGCGATTGAGAAGAGCCGCTTCTGCTCGCTGCTCGTTTCGGGGTTCTCACGCATGTTGAAGCAGTAGTCGATAATCTCCGCGTATAGCTTCTTCATCTGCGCGACATGATCGTCGCCGCTCGGATTGAAGCTCAACCCGACAGCCTTTTCTCCGTAAGTCATGTGCATCTCCCGCTAGAAAACGGGGTGGCGTCCTATGGCGAGAAACACCACCCCCACGACGCGCAGGATTGCGCGCCGATCTCGTCAGCCAAACAAAGCTCCGGCTCCCGCGCCCGATGTGTCCGGCATTTCGCCGCCGTCGTCGGGAACCTGCTCCATCCACTTCTCGGCGTCGACCGGACCGCCGCCGCCCAGCCGTTCGCCTTCGCGCAGCTTTTGGAACAGCCGAATCCCGAAACTCACGCCGTCGCCGGACTGATTGTTGTGCCAGCAATAGGCGGTCAACACCGCCTTGCCGTAGCAGCCCGAATAGACCGTCGCTTCGGTCTCCTGCATGTTCGGGTTTTTCCAAACCACTTGCGGCGGATTGTCCTTGCCGCTGTTCGGTCGGATCATGAAGACGTCGGGCCCCATGCCGGGGTGCAACTCGCCAGAGGCCTTATTGCGCGCCTCCTTGCCGTCTCCAGCGAGGAAAGGCGATTTGATCAGGCCCTGCTTGGCCCGCTCGATCCCCTTCTCGCCCCACTCGGCGACGATCACCTTGGCGACGACCTTCTCAAGTTCCTTGCGCGCCGCCAATGGGAAGATCAGCGTGCAGCCGTATTGCTCACGACCGCCAGGCGAGCCGTCCGGATTGGGGACGGCTCGCGCCTTGAAGAGGCCGCTGGCGTAGGACAGCCGGCACTCTGGGGTTTTAAAGTCGTCAGATCGAGCTTTCGCCATGTCGCATCACTCCGGTTTTTCATAGAATCGCTCGCTCAGGGACCCGGCGGCGGGACGGGTGGTCTTCTCGCAAGAGACCAGATTCACCCCTTTCACGGGGTTGTGGAAGAAGGGCTTCAGCAAGTCCTTCTTTTTCTTGCCGAGCTTGGCCTCGATCTGCGCCGGAGAGGCCAATTTCCGCACGTAAATGTCGGGTAGCTTGAGGCCGAGGCCCTGCAGGTTCACGACATGCTTGTCGGCGTTCTGCTCGATCCACGCTCGGTTGCCGATCTTTTCGGCCAGCTGCCAGCCCTTCGGCGGATTGCCCGCCTCGGCCTGATTGTGGCCCAGGGCGCGCACAGCGCGGATCCAATCCTCGAGCCGCTCGAGCCCGTCGAGCATGTGGCCAAGCTCGACCGGATCGGTGACTTTCAGCGAATTACTCATGTCGGGTAAAGCTCCGGCGTCGGGGTCCTCGAACCATTTCTGCGCATCGATCGGCAGAACGGACAGCGCTACCTTGCGCAGCGCGGGACAGAAGCCTTCGTTCGGGCAGAACGTGCAGTTTCCAGGAACGAGCCACTTCTCGGCCCATGCGTCGAATTTGACGCGGTTGCCGTCGTTCTCCTCGAACTCGCGCTTCGCCTGCGCGGACAGCGCCATGCGCTCGAGCAGCTCGCCCGTCCATTCGATCAGATCGGCCAGCGCGAAAACTTCGCTGCGGATCGGCCCTTCTTTGTGCGAGGCGCGCGGCTGGACGATTGTGGAGACGATCACGTCGACGTCGTCTAAAACGTCCTGCGGCAGGGTGAGCAGAGCGCAGAGCGCATAGGTGCGCAGCTGCTTGTTCTCGGTCGCGTCGACGACGCCACGTCCGTTCTTGAAGTCGATCACTTCGAGCAGCCGGTCGGCGCGCTTCAGCGTGATCGCATCGCAGGTGCCGCCGGCCTCGAACGGCGGTCCGATTTGCCAAAGTGTGAAGTTCTGCTCCACGAGCAGCGTATCGAAGGGAAAGAGGCCACGAACGTAGTCGACAAAGACATGCGCGCTTTCGGCGAGCTCGTCGTCGATCTCGATCTCGTGCTCCTTGGTCTTGACGATCTCGCCGACGAATGCGCCTGGCCAAAGCTTCATCGTGTCGTCGCGCAAGCAGCGCTCGGCGATCTCATGCGCCGCCGTGCCCCGCGCCGAGTGAATGGACTCTTTCTCCGGAGGAGCGAGAGCCGATAGAGCTATCGCTCCAGGACAAGTCCAGTTGCGGGACGTCGCGCTGGCTGACCATTCTGCATGATCGCGCGACGCGTGATTTGTGGTCATAGGCCCTGTTTCCTGACTTTCGAGAACCAGTCTTCGACGCAACCCGGAACATCGTGTAAAGGATTCCCTTTAAATTCGTCTCGGTAAGCTTTTCTCATTACCTGATGGCTAACAAATTTCCCGCCAATCACATTGGCGGAACTTCCCGGCTCGGAATTCGGCGCATACCAACCGCTCTGGCGCTCTGCGTCGGTGAGCTCGCGCTCTTCATCATTTGGCCCGATCTCAGACGCTCCGCATTGATCGCAATGAAACGGTCCGCATTGCTGGTAACCGACGCCAATATCGACGAAATCGGCGTCGCACGGCGTTCCGCAGTACGGACAGTTTTCGGTGGGCGCGTGTTCTCCGTAGCAGTAGCCGTTCATCGCCCAACCTCGATTTTGTCCATCAGCTCGATCTCGAGCCCGAGCGCGTCCACCCAGCGCTCGAGATCCTTCAAGAGGGGTCCCTGTCGGCCGATCTCCCATGCGCAGAGGCGCTCCTTCGAGACGCCCATTCGCTCGCCCAGCGTTGTCTGTGAGATCCGCTTGTCGATCCGCGCGGCGCGCAGCGCCCGAATGAGCGGCGAGGAGGCGACGCACTTCGACGATCCGATCGGCCTCCCCCGTCGGGGAGGGAGGCCCGCGTCGACCATGCTCATTTGACGGCCTTTCGTCCAAAGCGGTTCGCAGCGGTGGCGGCGACGATAGCGTGATAGAGCTTGGCGTTCATCTCCGGCGTGTCCGGCGCCTTGCTAAGACCGACGCCCGCGATCTCGGTCACAATCGCCGTTCCGTCGATCTTGGCGTTGATCGCCGCCTTGAAGTCCGCCGTTCCGTCGTATTTCTCGGCGTAACCGCGCAGCGCCGCCATGACGTCGGCGCGCGATACGACCTTCGGCTTGTCCTCGGTTTTCTCCTGCGATGCGATCGCCGCTTTCACTTTCTCGATCGCGGCGCCCAGCGCTTCATTCGTCTTCGGGACTTCGACGATCCCGCAGCCTAGGATCGCCTTGACGTTCTTGCTCGCGGCGGCGACGCCGACGATTTTCGCATAGTCGCCGATCACGGCGCGCAGATCGTCATGTGTGAGATTCGCCTCGCCGAGCGGATTGTCGAATTCCGCCGCTTCATCGGCGGCGTCCTGCGCCGCCTCCTCAGCCGATTGCTCGGGATCGAGCCGCTCCTCGCCGGACGAAATCAGCGGCGCTTCCGTCTCCGCGTCACCGAACAGGCTCTCACCGGCGACACCCGCTCCGTCTTCCGGTTCTTGATTCTGCTCTGCAGCGACGGCTTCGATCGTCGAAGAGTTGATCGACGCGAAATAAGCGTCGTCCTGCGCGACTTCCTCGCTGGAGCGGCGCTTACGACCCGGCGCCGGGAAGCCCGCCTTGCGCGGTCCCGTCGGCGACGGAAACAGCCCTGGAAGGTTGACAGTCGCTTTCAGGCCGGTTCCGGTAATCTCGGCAGCCGTGCTCGGGATCTCGACTTCGCTCACCGCGGCATCGTCGCATTCCGCCGCTCGCAGCCCGAAGCGCTCGGCGTCCTCGCTCGTCACCAAACGCGCCGTACGGTAGGAGATCGCCTCCTGGCGCACGAGGCCCAAGGCCGCCAGCGCGCAATCGTATTCGGCCTTGTCGGCGGCGGTGATTTCGATCTTCAGCATGTGTTTCTCCTGTTTGAACCAAAAGTCATCTGACGGCGCCGCGGATCCCAGCCCACAGCCGCATAACGCAGCGCTGCATCGCCTCATCCAGCGATCCTTCGATCGTGCAGACCTTGACGAAAGTGTTGCGCCGCTGTCCGACATTCGTGATCCGCAGCGCCATCTGGTGCATGTCCTTCGGACGGAAGGTC
>Ga0335080_10000426_pt1 | contig 38204 bp, 31 predicted proteins | sample Lox_Sample_34_FD_206720 | JGI IMG/M metagenome (GOLD analysis project Ga0335080, IMG submission 206720) | Soil microbial communities from Loxahatchee National Wildlife Refuge, Florida, United States - Lox_Sample_3.4 | ecosystem: Environmental > Terrestrial > Soil > Wetlands | place: USA... | reverse complement strand
ATTCTGGAACCCGCTCCAGCCCACTCTCGCCGACGATGCCTGGCTGCGCCTCCCGCGTCCCCTGTTTCCGCTCTATTACGTCGCCAGACCGCTCCGCCTCTTCGCGAAGTACACTTGCTCGCCCCACCACCGCGCGTATCCACCACCCGCCGCCAGAAGCTCTTCGTGCGATCCGCGCTCGGCCACCTTGCCCTCCGACATGACGTAGATCGTATCGGCGATCATGGCGGTCGTGAACCTGTGGGTGATCAGCACCGCGGTCCGGCCTTCCGCGAGCACGCGAAAGCGCCGCAGCCAATCGGACTCCGCCCACGGGTCCATGGCGCTCGTGGGCTCGTCCAGGATGATGATCGGCGCCTGCCGCAGGAACGCGCGCGCCAGAGCGATACGTTGCCACTCGCCGCTGCTCAGCTCCGTCCCGTTCTCGAAACGCCGGCCGAGCAGTTGCTGGTACCCCGCCGGCAGCCGGCTCACGATATCGTCCGCACCCGCCGCTTCGGCTGCCGCTTCCACAGCGGCCAGGTCCGAAGCTGAAGTGACATCTCCGAGCTGGATGTTTTCCGCCGCCGTCGCATTATAGTGCACCGGCTGCTGAAACAGCACCGTGATCGAGCTGCGCAGGCTCCCCGGATCCATGCTCCTCAGGTCGGCGCCGTCCAGCTCCACGCTCCCTTCGTCCGGATCGTACAGCCGGCAAAGCAGCTTCACCAGCGTGCTCTTGCCCGCGCCGTTCGTTCCCACGATGGCCGTGATGCGGCGCGGCGCGATCTCCAGGTCCAGCCCGCTTAGCGCCGGCCGCTCTGTCCCCGGGTACCGGAATGATACTGCGCGGAACCGGATTCCGCCCTGCATCGTCATACCCGACTTCGGAATGCCGGCGGACCGGATCTTGGGCTCGAGCGCGAGAAACTCGAACAGGTTCCCCAGGAACAGTGTGTTGGCATAGAGCTGCCCCACGTTGTCGAGCACGGATCGGCTCAGGCGCATCCCTTGCTGCACCGCCTGGTAAAACATCGCGAGGTCACCCAACGTGACTCTGCCGCGCATCGCCAGCCAGCCCATCCAGCCGAGCGCTGCGCCGGTGGCAAGCAGCGCGAACAGTCCTGCCACGAGCGCCGAGATCGCTTGCCTCTTGGCGAGCTGCAGGCGCTCGCTGCGAAGCCTCGATCGTAGCGCCTGAAATGCGGTTTGGAACCGGTCGCCGAGTCCGAACAGCCGGATCTCTGCGGCGGCCTCACCCGCCGTAAGCAGCCAATCGAAGTACCAGGTACGCCGCTCATCAGCCGTGGTCCGCTGCCGCCAGTAATGCTGGTCAAGCGCGTGCCGCAAGACTACGTAGAGCGCCGGTAGCGTGCTGGCCAGAAGCGCGAGCGGCAGCCACGCGCCAAAAGGGATCAGAATGGCCACCATCGAAATCAGCGTGATGCCGTTTTGAACGATTCCACCGACGTTCTCCAGCAGGATCACCGGCCGGTAACCCGCCTCCGACCGCGCACGGTGAAGGTGATCGTAGAATTCGGCCATGTCGTAGAAGGCAATGTCGACCGAAGCTGACTTACGGTGAATCAGGCTGCTGACATGATCCTGCACCAGTTCGGCCTGGGCGGTGCGGACCCAATCCGCGGCTGCCCGGGCCGCCTCGCTCAGCAGCAGCAGGGCGGCCATGACCGCCATGAGCAGCAACGCCCGCCGGGGATCCGCGGCGGATCGAACCGCAGCCACCACCGCATTGACCAGCGAACGCGTGAAGTAAACGATCGCGATGGGCAGCAATCCCTGCAGAACAAGCAGTGCCGCCCAGAGCGTGGCATGCCGGGGAGCGGCGGACCATACCAGCTTCAGGGCTTGACCCAGGTACGGAAACTGCGCTGCAAGTTTCCGGAGCTTGGCGCCAAGTATGGTGTAGTCGGCCTTCATACCTCCGGGATCGTCTGGCGAAAAGTCACGATAGCACGTCGCGATGTGATGACATGGCGGCTGCCAACGCGGGAACAAACGCCGACCTTCTAGCGTCCTGAGTCTATGAGGCCCTTCCAGGGCAGTGGCATAATTGTAGATATAAGAATCTTGTTATCTTGAGAAGCTTATGTTCAAGGGTTCACTTGCGCCCTTGCTGCGTTACTGGCGGAACATCGGCAGTGCCGCTTGGCTGGCAATCGATTCCATCCGGGCGCACAAGTTGCGCACCTTTCTCACGCTGTTGGGCGTCATCGTCGGTGTGGCGAGCGTCATCATGGTGGGCGCGGCGATCGAAGGCCTGGGCACGTATGCCACCGACAGCACCTCCAAGGTGTTCGGCAGCAACACGTTCCTGATTGCGCAGGTGGCCAACGCGGTATCGCGGTCGGAGTACTTCGCCAAGCTGAAACAAAATCGGCCAATCCGGCCTGACGACTTGAAATATCTCAAGGCGCTGACCGGCGACACGATCCTGTACAGCGCCTACAACCAGCGGGTGGAGGATATCCGACGCGAGACCCTGCGCTCGGAGGCCGCCTCGATTTTTGGCGTTGCCTCCGTGCTGCCGGAAATGCGCGAAATGAACCTCTCCGATGGTCGCTTCTTCACCGATCAGGAGGAGCGCTCCGCTCAGCCTGTGACAGTGATCGGTTCCGAGGTGGCCGATACTCTGTTCCCCAACGCGTGCCCGGTGGGCCATACCGTGAGGATCCAGGGCCTGTTGTTCACCGTTGTCGGCGTCCTGGAGAAGCTGGGATCGTCCTTCGGACGCAACCAGGACAACGCCGCGTACATCCCGTTCCCCGTGTTCGTCAAAATGTACGGTTCTGGGCAGTCGATCGCGATTTTCGGACGATCGAGGTCGGGAACCAACCTCGATGTCGCGAGCGCGCTGGACGTGACGCGGGTGGCGCTGCGCGCGCGGTTTCACGCCCGCCCCGGGCATTCCGACCGGTTCGATAGCCTCACACCCGAAGCCATGCAGTCGTTCATCACCCAACTGGTCGGGATGATCTCGGCGGTGGTCGTGCCGGTAACGCTGATCTCGCTGGTGGTGGGCGGGATTGTGATCATGAACATCATGCTCGTGAGCGTGACCGAGCGGACGCACGAGATCGGGGTGCGAAAATCCGTCGGGGCGCGGCAGATCGACATACGGAGGCAGTTTCTGATCGAAGCGATAATCCTGGCGGGGCTGGGCGGCATGATGGGCGTGGCGGTCGGCGCTTTGTTCACCATGTTGCTGGCCAAACTCGCCGACCTGACCCTGACCATCACTGCGCAATATGTGGTGATGGGTCTGGCTGTCTCCGGGATCGTAGGAGTCGTCTCGGGCTGGTATCCGGCGGTGCGGGCATCCCGGTTGGATCCCGTGGAGGCCCTGAGGGCCGAATAGATGAGGATCACCTTTCGAGAGAACGTCGCCATCGCAGTTTCGACCGTGTCTTCGCACCGGCTGCGATCGCTGCTGACCATCATCGGGATCGTCGTGGGCATCGCGACGGTGGTGACCGTGAGTTCCCTGCTGACCGGGTTGCGTGCAGGCATCGTGGTGTTCTTTGAGGAGCTTGGTCCGGATAACATCTTCATCCAGCAATTCAGCGGCGGCGGGTCCGACGGCGGCGGACCGCCCAAGGAGCGTCACCGCAGGCCGATTCGCCCGGAATATGCGGACGCCATCGGCCGGTTGTGCCCTTCCGTGCAGGTGGTTGCCAAGACGATTTTCATACCGGCGACCATGGGGGGTAAGCCGCTGATCGTCAAGGCCGGCGGCATCGATACCGACCAGTTCTCGATCGTGGGCGACGCGACCGAGGCTTTTTCGACAATCCCGCGCAACATGGAGTACGGCCGGCACTATACCGCCGAGGAGGACCGCCGCGGAGCAAAAGTGACGATTCTCGGACACGCGATCGCCGAGACGCTGTTCCCCGATGGCAACGCCGTCGGCCGCCAGATCATGGTGGACGGCGCCGAATACACCGTAGTGGGCGTCTTCGTCAAAATGAAAGGCGGCTTCTTTGGCCAGAACCCCGTAGACTCGCAGATCAGCATTCCTTTCCGTACGGCGTGCGTCCGGTATCCTCAGGTAAATAGCTTCACGCTGACAGCCAGGGCCCGGCCGGGACTGCGGCAACAAGCCTACGACGAGATCGAGGCAACCCTTCACAAGCTGCGGCACCTGGGCCCGCACGATCCCGACGATTTCAGCCTGAGCACGCCCGACCAGATCGTCAAGCAGTTCGACAGCGTGACAGGGATGATCGTTATGGTCGCCATTGCAATCTCGGCTTTGGGACTCCTCGTGGGTGGCATTGGTGTGATGAACATCATGTTGGTGAGCGTGACCGAGCGGACACGCGAGATCGGAGTGCGCAAAGCCATCGGCGCGCGCCGGCGCGACATCGTCATCCAGTTCCTGTTTGAAGCGGTTACGCTGACGGGTGCGGGCGGGATGATCGGTATTGTATTCGCGGTTCTGGTGACGGTGTTGATCGGCGCACTGGTAAGTTCGCTGCCTTCGGTCGTGCCGGTTTGGGCGCTGATTACCGGCTTCGCCGTGTCGGTCGGGGTGGGGATTTTCTTTGGTGTCTGGCCGGCCGTCAAAGCGGCACGCCTGGACCCGGTGGAAGCCTTACGTTATGAGTAAACCGCCGTCTGCTTTAGAATGGTCCGCATCGCATCGTGCAAACCCGTTCTGATCCCCGAGAAGTGGCGCCCGGCGTCGTCATCATTCCCACTTTGATTTCCAACGCGTACCTCGTCGGCGACGACTCGTCGTGGGTATTGGTGGATGCGTGTACGCCCGGGAACGAGCGCCGGATCCGGCGTGCTGCGGAACGTCGTTTCGGTCGCGGCAACCGGCCGCGCGCGATTCTGTTGACCCATGGCCATTTCGACCACGCCGGATCCGCCGGCCCGCTCGCCGATGCATTTGGCGTTCCCATCTTCGCCCACCGGCTGGAACTCCCCTATCTCACTGGCCAGGCGCATTACCCGCCCTTCAACCTGAGTTCCCCCGGATTCTTCACACGGATCGCGAGGTTCTTCCCAACCAGCACCGTCAACCTGGGCACCCGCGTTACCGTGCTGGAGCCCAAACAAGGTGTTCCGGGTCTTCCGGATTGGGAGATGATCGAGACACCCGGCCACACGCCGGGTCACGTGGCATTCTTCCGCCGCACCGATGGGGCGTTGCTGGCAGGCGACGCGGTAACCACCATGAACCTGGACAGCTTTGTGGACACTATCGTCCGGCGCACGCGTGTCTGCCGCCCACCTGTGCCCGCGACATCGAACTGGAAAAATGCCCGGCGGTCCGTGGAATTGCTGGCGGGCTTGCGTCCCTCATTGATCGCTGCCGGCCACGGTCTTCCTATGTGCGGCGCTGCCGATGAGCTGTCGCGTTTGGCCGGGAATTTTCCCTTACCTTAAAAACCCGCCTGCATGTGCTCCACCCAAACCACGCCGGCTAATCTGGCTATGGCGATGACGATCGACCTGAAATTGTTGATCGATTGACCGCGGCCGTCCCCCTTTCGCGCCGAGCACAGTATACTGGCGCCGAAGGGAGACAGACTACGTGAGCGGTACTGTAACGAGAATCAGTGTGCGCGTGATCGCGCGCGGCGGAAAGTTCCTGGGCGACGATATCGGTGGAGCGCAGGTTGTGGTGCGGGACGCATGGACCAAGGAACTGCTCGCCCAAGGGGTCACCACGGGATCGTCCGGCCTCAACGGGCCGGGCGGTGTGATGTGCGTCAGTCTGCGGCGCGGGCAGCCTCTGCCCACTGCGGGCGCGTCCGTTTTCGATGCCTGCCTCGACCTGGATCGGCCGCGTCAGATCGAGGTTACCGCTTGGGGTCCGGTAGGTGCGCGCCAATCGGCGAACACGGTGTCTGCCACCCAGTGGGTCTATCCCGGCAAGGACCTGACGGAGGGCAACGGCTTCCTGCTCGAAATCCCCGGCCTGATCGTGCAGATCGTCGAGCCCCCCACGCATTATGCCCCGCAGGTGCTCGGTCAGCTCCACATCCGTGCCAACGTCGCCATGATGTGCGGTTGCCCGATATCGCCAAAATTCGGGAAAAAGAAGTTCTGCGAGAACCTGGCGGATGGCGACCAGCCCTGGCTGCCCGACGACTTCGAAGTCAAAGCCATCGTCCGACAGGCAGGTGGCAATACCGCAGAGGTCCCCTTGGTATTCACGGAGATTGCTCCCGCCAATGCACCCGGTCAGTTTACCGGCACCTGGACGCCTCCCGCCGGCGGCGGCTTCTTCGAAATCACCGTGTATGCTTACCAGGCAACTACGGGAAATACCGGTGTAGACGTGGCGACCCTGGTGGCGCCTTCCAACTAACACCCGGCTACTTACTCGCGCTCTTGTATTTGCTGCCCGATATCCAGTATCATCGTGCGGACTGGAGGGGAAAACGAAAGATGGAACTGGACGTCGCCATAGTCGGAGGAGGAGTGTCTGGAGCGTATGCAGCATGGAGGCTCCAGCAGGAAAAGGGCGCCGAATCGCGTATTGGCCTCTTTGAATTCAGCGACCGCATTGGCGGCAGGCTGTACACGGTCACGCTGCCCGGATTGCCGCACGTGAAAGCTGAAGTCGGCGGCATGCGGTATATCCCTGATCAGCACATCCTGGTGGCCAACCTCGTCGACCACCTGGAGATTCAGACCAAAGACTTTCCGATGGGTGCACCCAAGCCGGTGGGATCGAACTGCAATCTGTTCTATCTGCGCGGACGCCACTTCCGGCTCCACGAATTATCCGATCCGAGCAAGGTTCCTTACAACCTGGCCTGGAGCGAGCGCGGGCTCGGCCCCACTAACTTGCAGGTTCAGGTGATGAATAATATTTATCCTAACTTCGGCAACCTCAGCCTCTGCGACCAGATGAAGATCAGGATCTTCGGCAAGCCCATCTGGAAATATGGCTTCTGGGACCTGATGTACCGCGTGCTCAGCAACGAAGGCTACCAGTTCATGAAGGACGCGGGCGGCTACGACGCCAACGTTGCTAACGCCAACGCGGTCACCCAGCTTCCCGCCACGGAATACAGCGACAACACCAGGTTTCTGACGCTGCGGGACGGTTACGATCAACTCCCCATTACCTTGGCCAGGCAATTCAATGAGACTTTTCCCGGGCGTCTGCCCAAGGGCCAGCGTCTGCACATGAACCATCGCCTGGCTGAGATCGTGATCGGGTCGGGCGAGTACCCCTACACACTCATCTTCGAGAAAACCGTCACCAAAGAATGCAAGACCCACCACGCGGAGGACGCTGCTCCGATCAAGGTGAAAGCCAGGCAGGTGATCCTGTCGATGCCGCGGCGCTCGCTGGAACTCATCAAGAGCACGCTGTTCGACGATCCGTGGCTCAAGGAGAACATCCCGTCGGTGCTGATCCAAAGCGCTTTCAAACTCTTCCTCGCTTATGAGCGCCCGTGGTGGCGCGCGCTCGGACTGGTAGCCGGCCGCTCCGTGACCGACCTGCCGGTGCGCCAGGTGTATTACTTCGGCACCGAGTGCGAACAGGAGTATGGCCTGCCGTTCCTGAACTCACTCCTCATGGCCAGCTACAACGACATCAGCACGGTGCCCTTCTGGAAGGGGCTGGAGGCCGGCGATCCGTACAAAGGCTATAAGCCTTCCTGCCTGGAGCCGGGCGTTACGGCCTGGATGCCCAAGACCGAGTTCCCCGCAACCGAAGAGATGATCGAGATTGCCAACTCGCAAGTGGCCCGCGTGCACGCCCTGCCGGAGATTCCGAAGCCGTACTCGGCGGTCTACCACACCTGGAATGAGGACCCGTACGGCGGCGGATGGCACGAGTGGAAGGCCAACTACCGGCTGGACCAGATCATGTGCCGCATGCGAAAGCCGGTCCGCGATCAGCACGTCTACATCGTGGGCGAAGCGTACTCCTACGACCAGGGTTGGGTGGAAGGCGCGCTCGATACCGCCGAGTCCACGCTTCAGGAGTTCTTCGGACTGAAATCGCCCGGATGGCTCAAGAAAGACTACCCGCTCCTGCCGAATCCGTGCCCCGGCTGCGGCGATCTGGAAGGCTGCGTCGAGACGACCGGCGGCGGCCTGGCATCCATCACTCCAAACTGTCTGCAGGCTGTGGAGGAGGGCTAGACCATCATGACGGTCGCCGATTACCTCCTCGCGCGTCTCATGCAGTCGGGCCTGACTCACCTCTTCGCCGTGCCGGGCGATTACTGCTCGCCCTTTCTCAAGGCCCTGGACAGCACGCCCGGAATCACTCGCGTGGCCAACATCAACGAGCTCGGATCCGGCTACGCGGCCGATGGCTACGCCCGCTTCAAGGGCATTGGGGCGGCTTGCGTGCAATACGGCGTGGGCACCTTCAGCCTGCTGAATTGCTGCGCCGGGTCCTACGTGGAGCGCCTGCCCGTGGTGGTGATTTCGTCCGGTCCCAGCACTTCCGACCGCCGCCTCGAGCGCCGGCAGGGAATCCTGTTCCATCACAGCACCGGCAACCTGCGTGCCGACCAACTCGTATTTCAGAACGTGACTGTAGCTTCAGTGATTGTGCAGTCGGCTGAAAGGGCTCCGTCGCAGATCGACGGCGCCATCACGGCCCTGCTGACGCACCGGAGGCCCATCTACATTGAGGTCCTGACCAACGTTTGGGCCCTGGATTGCGCCGCTCCTGTGGGCACCCTGCAGCCGCGGCATCCGGCGAGCGATCCATCTTCGTTGTCAGCGGCGCTCGATGCGGCCTGGGCGCGGATCCAGGCTGCCGGCCTGCCGGTGTTGTGGGCAGGAGTGCAGATCCAACGTTACGGTTTGCAGGACGCACTTCAGTCCTTGCTGGACGCGAGCGGCTTGTATTTCACCACCACGAGCCTGGGCAAGACCGTGCTCGATGAGAGCCAGCCTCATTTCATCGGCACCTACGCCGGGCCTGCGTCCCCGGCGATTACTCGCGCCGTGATGCAGGCCACCGATTGCCCCATCGCGCTGGGGACCATCATCACCGATGATTACCTGAACATCATGGCGTCCAGTTTCGGGAACATGATCGAAGCCACGGATGAGGTGACACGCGTCGGCCAACAGTATTACCGCGGGGTCGGATTCCAGGATTTCGTGAATGGCCTCGCCAAACGGTTTCAGGGCAGCGGGGGCAAGCCGCGCGCGTACAAACTACCGAAAGTGGAAGCGCAACCGGAGCCGGCTGCAGGGCCCGCCGGCAAACTTACCTACAACGTGTTCTTCCACGAACTCAGTGGTTTTCTCAGGGACCAAGGGCTTCTCAACCACGTTGCCCTGATACTGGGCGAGAGCACGTCGCTCTACGTCTTCGGCAACCTGTTCGGCCTGCCGCGGAATAGTTTTGTCGCGCAGGCGGCGTGGGGCTCACTGGGACACGAGACGGGTTGCGCACTGGGCGTGGCGTTGGGCAGCGGCAAGCGGCCATTTGTAGTAGCGGGCGACGGCGGCTTCATGATGATCTGCCAGGAACTCTCCAGTCTCGCCCGCCAGCGCGTCAATGCGGCCGTCTTCGTGATGAGCAACGAGGCTTACGCCATCGAGCAGGCCTTTGTGGACATCACGGCCTTCCAACCGGACGGGCAATTCGCGCCTTTCGACCTGCTTTCCGCCTGGGATTACCTGGCGCTGGCGAAGGCGTTCGGCGCCAAGGGCTATCGTGCGCAAACGGTGGCGGATTTGCGCGCGGCGCTGGCGGAAGTCAAAAACCTGGACGAGATGCCGGCGCTGGTCGAGGTGGTAATTCCGCAGAAGGACCTGGCGCCGCAGTTAAAGCGCCTTGCGGAGACGCCCGCCCCGGTGCAAAAATACGGCCGCCACCTCTGAAAACCAGATGGCCCGCAGATGTCGGACGAGCCTGGAGTCCGCCCTGCTCCAGGTAGTCGCGACTGCCAGAGCATTCATCCGCGTTCGTTCGGCCTGCTTTCGCTGAGCGGCACCTCCGTGTGCGCTCCGCTCGGTTCCCTTCTCATCCGCCCGGCTGTCGGTCCCGTAGGGCCGACATGTCATCTATGAGAGCGCTGCTCGAGTCATCTATGAGAGCGCTGCTCGAGTCAAGTGTTTTTTTGCGGTCCATTAGCAAGAAATTTCGTTTTTTCGGTAGACTTCTAATACCCGGACGGAGGTTAGGGCAACGCTGGAGAGCGACCCGAGCGCCGATCCGGCAGCCGGGATTGGCGCGGGTGCTCAGCTCCCGCCCATCCGCTTTTGGTTTCGAAGTTCAGAGCCAATCCTGGCCGTAAAGCGCTAAACTCCGGGGTCTGGGGCGGAGCCCCAGAATCGTCGGGTTGGCACCCAGCCACGGTTTGGACGGGACACCTCCTGTGGTTTCGTCCAATGTGCTCTCACGATCGGTTTCGTCCCCAGTCATCTATCCGCTCTGACAGCGAGCATGAGCGTCTTCGCCCCGGGTGTCGCAATCACACGCACGGCCTCAAAGGGCCAGAATGCCTCCCGCGCTTACCCGTTCTTGGACGAAGACCCAACGGCCGCATGCGGCTGCCGATACTTTTCCCGTTTGCGGAGAATCCACCAACTCGATTCCGCCAGGTGCCTGGCGACGGCCACGGCCGCTTTGCCGTGACACTTTTTGGCCTTCACTCGATCGTATAGCTGTAAAGCGTGATGTCCGGTGAAACGATGCCGGTGCATCAGGATGCAATCCGCAGCCTCGACAAAAGCCCAACGCAAATAGTGATTGGCCTGTTTGGAAGTAGGGCCGGCAAACGATTTGCCCCCGCTGGCGTGTACGGTGGGCACCAGCCCCGCGTAACTGGCCAAGTGAGCGGCTGTGGGGAATCGGTTCACATCCCCAATCTCCAGATGAATCGTGAGATTTCGCCCACGCCCGGTAACGACTTCAGCAACCGCACCCAACCCACACAGCCGATGCGGCCGCGGATTCTCACCTCCAGTTCGCCAATGTGCCGCTCCACTTCATCCAGCAATTCCCACTCATGCAAGGTCGCGCACCGCGTTTCCTCCGGCAATCTCCCAATCGCCAGCGACAAACGTAATCGCTGCTTTTTCGCAAATAGATCACTGACCGCCTCGCCATCTAACGTTCCGTAACGTTTTATGGCGGCATGAATCCGATTCTTCAGCACCGTCGTGTGCGAACGCATCGCCAGCCGCCCGCGCATCAGTCCCCGCAGATCCCGTAACTCGCCCGGCGGAATCCATACCTCTGGAAGAGTCCCATTTCGCAGCAAGATGGCCAGCCCGCGCGCATCCAGTTTGTCGGTCTTGTTGCGCCCGCCGATCTGCCGCTTCGCCTCCAATGGATTCACCAGCCGGGCATCCAAACCCGCCGCTTCCAGCTCATCCATAAACCAATACCATCCGCCGCTGGCCTCCACCGCCACCGGAGTGTCCTTCTCCAGAGCTTGCAGGTAATCGCGCAAGCCCCGACCTAAATGGTCCACCCGAACCGGCGCTCCAATCCGACCGGTTTCATCCACGCTCACGAAAACGGAATAGCGCGCGTGAGCATCGCACCCGATATACTGTTTCACGCTGCAGTACCTCCTTGTGTTGGCTGCACAAGGCTGATTTTGACCGAATCAGCCGCGGAGTTGCTGCAGCGCTCTCATACGATCACCGAAGTTTGCACTTTATTTTGTCGTTTGTTTTCTACGCCCCGTAACAAATCGAGGACTGTGGCAAAACGCCCTGTGGCATGCTGAGAGGCGAGAAGCGGCGCCAGTCGCCGCCCCTTTTTGATTATGAGGAACAGCACTACCATGAAGAGAAATAGAGCCACCCTGGCGCTGGCGCTGTTGGGATGGGCCGCGCTGTGCAACGCACAGGAAACGGTGAATGGCGGCATCACCATGTTGGGCCCGCTGCGGTCCAACGGCTCCCTGGCGGTCGTGGATTTCACTGCGGCGGGCAGCACGTCGCCGGTGAAATCGGGGACGCTCGCGGCGCGCCCGGGAGTCTGCATCGTGGGGCAGATGTATTTCGCCACCGATGCCACGCCCGGGCAGAACCTCGCCTACTGCACCGCTCCCGGCACGTGGACCATCGGCGCCGGCAGCGGAGCGGCTGGGCCGTGCCAGCTTGCGACCGCGCTCGGGTTTGCCCTGAATGGAACCGATGAGACTGCCTTACTGAATACCACGTTCGCGAACTTCTATTCGGCGGGCGGCGGATGCCTCGCCATCAACAACGGAAAGACCCTGCGTGCCGATGGGCAGATCGTCCTGCCGAATTCGGGCGCCCCTTATTATACCCAGCCACCTTACCGAATCACGTCCATCGGCAACGCCGGCGGATACGGCGATGCCAGCACCCAGGCCGGCCAAACCGGAGGGACCCTGGATCTGCGGTATAGCGGCAATTCGTCCTATCCGCAGTACGGAAACGGCCCGAAAATTCTGTCCATGGGACACGGAGACCTCGTCATCGACAATGTCACCATCACCGACGGCGGAACCGACTGCGCGGCCTACCTGATGGTCACCGGGTCCGCCCTGTACGCGCACAACACGACTTTCTGGGGCCAGCATGGATTGGGCAGCGGCTGCAACGACGCGATCATCCTCGGCGGCACCACGGAGAACAACCAGGCGGATACCGGAACCATTGCGGATCATTTCTCGGGTTACGGAAGCATCATCCGGGATAACCGCTTTCTCGGTATGGCCCGCGCCGTCTGGGGACAGAGCGCTGTAAACGGCATCGTCATCGACGGTAACTTCATCATGGGCGGTAATTCGACTTCCAAGCCCAATGCCATCGACATCATCGGCTACGCCATCGGCGTCGACGCGAGCCGGGCCAACGTCATCAAGGACAATACTATCGAGCTGGGCTGGGGACACACCTACGGCTGCGGCATTCGCTTACAGAAAGCCACCAACAACATCATTGCCGGGAACGGCTTCTGGGACGGAGATTTGCAGACCTACGCCCTGTGCGGGGACGGCACCGCAATCAACAACAATGTCGACCGCACCAACTACGTCGACGTGACCGGGACCCGCTTCACGGATCCCAACTGGAGCAGCAATAACTATATGCCGTTCAAGACCGTCGCTTTCTTCTTCGACGGGGGAGGAGCGTCCCTGAGCGGCACAACCAGCCGATGCAGCCTGATTTCCTTTGGGGGAACAATCAACCAGTTTTCGATGGCGGCTGACCAGGCCGGCGCTGCCACGATAACCGTCAAAGCTGTTGGGCTCGGATCTTACACCGGCCCTGCGTCAGCAGTGGACATCTCGAACGGAGGGGAACCGCTCAGCGGCGCAGCCTGGAAACAGGACTCGAATCTCACCGGCTGGAGCTATGCCGGCACCAATCCCTCCAGCGGCCCGCTGCAGCCCGGCACCATGGTCTGCTTTACCCTTTCCAACCCGTCGGGAATCACGTGGTTGACTGGACAAATCCAGTTATGGGAGGGGAGGTAAGTCATGACCAGAATTAGTCTTTTGCTTCTGGTGTTGGGGGCGCCGGCCGTGGCGCAGTGGACCAATGGATATACTTACGAGGCCACCTTCACGGTCAGCGCGGGCCAGGTGTCCGGTACGCTGACCAATTTCACTGTGGTGGTTGCGGGAACCGCAGCGGACTTCAAGACGGTCGTCAACGGCGGGAGGATTCAACACACGTGTACCCAGACCCTCTACGGTCTGACCATTCCGGCCGACTTCATCTTCACCAGCGATTCAGCCGGTACCTCCGTGCTTACGTGGCAATTCGACACCTACAATGCCGCCACCGGCGCCTACTCGGCGCACGTGCGCCTGCCGAGCGTGGCGGCAGGGACCACGCTGTACGCGTGGTATGGAAAGTCATCTGTTACCACGTGCCAGGGAGGCACTGCGAGCGCGGCTTGGGATGGCAGCACGGTTGCCGCGCTGGCCATGCCCAACGGTGTAGCGCTGAATGCAGTCGATTACTTTGGCAATGCCGTGACGGCCGGCCCGTCAGCTCCCGGAGCGGCGGCAGGCCCCAGTGCGGATGATGCCGGCGCAGCCACCTTCGCGGGTAACGTCAATAGTTACCTGCAGGTTGCCAATGGGGGACGCAGGGGTAAGCCCTTCACCGGTTGCGCGTGGTTCAAGTTTAACGCGCACACATCGGGAGGCGCGGACTTTGTATTTGGAGACGACGATGGAGGTTCCGGATTCGCGGGGTTCAACCTTAGCCGGTCATCCACAAGTGGGACCATGCAGACTTACATCACCGACAACGGCCCGAATTATAACTGGTGGGCGGTGGGAGCCACCGCGATTAACTCCGGAGTATGGCACCAGGCTTGTACCGTGGCGAGCAGCAGCACGCTTCAGCTATACGTGGATGGCGCAACGGAAGGCACATCGTCTGATATCAGCTCGATGACACCTACCAATAAGAGCGCCACCTATGTAGCGCTGGGGCGGACCGGGGCCTACGCTGGCGGCGAGTTCTGGAACGGCAGCATTGCAGAATTCACCATTGATAACACCAACCGCGGCGCAGCATGGATTGCGGCTCGCTATAAGAACCTGTTGTCCCCGAGCGGTTTTTGGACGATCACGACCGGCTTGACCAGCGGTGTCCAAAGCTCCGGCACGTTTACCGTGTCTCCCGCGTCGATTCCGGCCGGTCATCCCGGGAACATCGCCTTGACGTTGACCGGGACGGGCACATCCTGGAGCGGCGCGACCGTATTTGCGCTCAACGGCGTAGGCAACATTACCAAGATCAGCCAGACCGTCACGTCCGGCACCTCGGCCACGATCGTGGTCCAGACCGGAACGGCAACCGGGACCCTTTCCATCAATGAAACCGGAACCGGCTCGGCGGTTGCGACTGTCGGGGTTGCGTCTCCCACGCTTACCATCTCCCCGGCAGGTGGGAACTTGCGTTCGATTCAGACGCTCACCCTCACGGGCGGGAACACCGTGTGGACACAGGAAGCCGTCGCTGGACTGTTCACGGTTTCAGGCGGGGCGGGCTCCGGCATCGGCACGGCGACCATCACCGGTGACTCGTCGGGGAGCGTCAGCCTGACCGTGGGCACCGCGGCAGGCAGCCTGACGATTACTGACACGTCGACGGGCGCGACAGCCACCTTCACCGCCGGCGGAAGCGGTGCCGGTTCGGGAACCTGCGCTGTGGTTTGGGGACAGTAAGTGAAGTCTCCGGCGCCGGCGGTACGTCCGCCGGCGCTATTTGCCTTGCGCGCTCCTTGGCCCAGCCTCGAGTCTGACAATCAGGAACGGATCCCGCGTCCCCGAAGTTGCGGTTGCCGGCACGCTTGGGAAATTGGATTCTTCCCGCCTGATTAATGCAAGGTAAATCGGCGAGGATGGAAATTCCGTCCCAATCAAGGGTACTAACTTGTTCAGATCCTCCTCCGAAGTCACTCCCTGAATCATGTGCCGCCAGGAATAATACAGCGGCACCGACGAGGGCTCGGGGGTGAGGACCACCGCCGCCGGTTCGGTGCGGGCGCGCAGCGCACGGCCGAAGTCCACCAGTTCGTCCGGCTCCATGATGTCCGGTCTGGGAGAAACCGCCGGAATCAGGCTGCCCGCCGCGCGGCTGATCTGCACGTTTCTGTGCACCTGGCGCAGCAGCGGGAGCGAGAGAGCGATTGGGATGGCCAGGATCAAGGTCCTGATCAGGGCCGTTGCGCGCGCGGTACCAAACGAACCCAATGCATCCAGCAACAGAGTGCCACACCACGCCATGGCGAACGCGGCCGCGGGAGCCAGCAGGATCGTTACGAATTCGTGAATCGCCGCATGATTCATAAAGAGCGGAAACCACAGCAGGGGAGGAGCCACCAGCCCGCAGAAGACTGTGAGGCTGGTGCCGTTCAGCCGCGCTTGCCAATGCCGCAATTGGCTGATCAGGACCGCCGCCAGCGCCATCCATGCCGTCGCGCCCAAGCCCCACCGCAGGTTTCGGGCTTCGGACCAGACCATCGACCGGAACGGGAGAAAAGGTGCGGTGGAGCCCAGGCCGCTGATCGCATTGGTGCTGTAAGCATGGGAGAGCCCCATGCGGTATAGTGCGGCCTGAAACACATCGGTTGCGAGTGCGGGATACGCCAGCCCGTACCAGGCAATTACTGTCAAGGCCGTCACGATACCCGCCAGGAGATAGATTGCCGCCACCCGAGTCCCTGGGCGGCTGCGATTCCAGAGCGTCGCCGCCAGCAGGCCCACGGGCACCAGCAAAAACTGCCAACTGGATAGCACCGCAAAAACCATCGCCCATACGCCGCCGGCCTTCCAACGTGCCGGGTGTGCGGAGTCCTTCTGGTGCGCGAACGCAATTAGCGCGAACAGCGCAAACGGAAATCCAAGACTCTCGTTCAGAACCACGTGCGCGTACCGCACGACCACCGGCAAAGCCAGCCAGCCCAGCGTTCCAATTGCGGCTCCGGCCCTCCCCACCATGACTTTGAGAAGCCAATACAGAAAGCCTGTTGTAAGAAGATAGACAACCAATGTAAACAGGTGTATGGCACTTTCCGACTCGCCCCAGAGGCTGAACCAGAAAGTCAAAGCCAGGGCCAACAGGGGCGGCCAGTGGAGATAAGCCGCCGGGTGGATGCCAAAAGGCGGATTATTGTGAACTGGCACACCTTTGAGGGCGAAGATGCCCGCGATGCGAAAAGCGCGGGCATCGACTGCGGCCCCGGCAGCGCCCCAGGCGTGTAGATAAGTCAGAGGACGTGCCCGGGTCACCGTTTGCTGGGCGATGCTCGCGGTAAGAACCGCCGCCAGGATCAGATGAATCCAGGCGTCGGCAAATTCCTTCGGATAACGGCTGCGTAATGCGCGCCACCACTGGCGCTCCCCATTCATTCGTCGATTCTAGCATTGTCGCTTGCGGCCTTTACAGACAAATGGCCCGTGTGTTACGTTTGACCGGGAATACCGGATTTGCAACGCGATGGGAGCTCAGGCGTGTATCTGCTGCGGGGACGAACGAGTGCAGGCGATGTACGACGTGCGTTCGTTCACGATCGTGCGCTGTCCTTCCTGCGGGCTGGGGAGGACCGTCCTTGAAGAAGGCTTCGACTTCGAGCGGTATTACTCCGAAGCATACTTTCAGGGCCGCGTGGATGACGGGTACGCAGACTATATAGGCAGCGAAGATACTCTCCGTGCCGAGTTTCAGCATACCCTGGCATACCTGCGGAGGCGATCCACCGGCAGAGATAGGCTCCTGGAGTTCGGGTGCGCTTACGGCTTCTTTCTGAAGGAAGCCGCACGGCATTTTCGTGCCGTCGAAGGTATCGAGTTGTCAGCCGATGCGGTAGGTTTTTGCCAGTCGCGTGGATTGCGAGTTACTGCCGGAGTCGTTAGTGACGCCACTTTGGACGGGCCGTATGACGCGGTGGTAGGCCTGGATGTGATCGAACACGTTCCCGACCCGCACGAGGTGGTAAGAATGATAGGGCAGCGTCTGAAGACCGGCGGGGTTCTGCTACTCACCACTGGAGATTGGGGATCCCTGCTGGCGCGTACGATGGGCAGGCGATGGCGGCTGATGACTCCTCCGCAGCATCTGTCGTTCTTTACCAAGGTATCGATGTCTCGTATGATTGAACGCGCAGGCCTGCGTGTCGTCGAACTGTCGCATCCCTGGAAAAAGGTCCCCCTTTCTCTCGTGCTATACCAGCTTCAGCGGCTCGCCGGCTTGAGCCAGCGTAAAGTGAAGACGCTTAACTCCGTGGCCCTGCCGATCAACCTCTGGGATTCCATGCGGGTGCTTGCGGTCAAATAGAGGGACATGCCTCAACCAGTTCAGCAGCGCAAGGAAGCGGAGAAAAGCCTGGAAACGCCCGGGGTGCCGCGTTTTCTGGCCGCAATATCGGGCGGTCCGGTGTTCGCCGTACTGCTTGCTGCCCTCGCGGTCGATGTCTGGATGCCCCTGCTGTTTCGCAGCTTCTGGGTGGATGAAGCCGGAACTTACTGGATGGTTCACGAGGGGGTAGCTCAATCTATACCGAAAACTCTGGTCTTCCCCGGCCAGTCGATTCTCTATTCGATTATCGCGGCTTTCTTTTGTTTCGACGGTTCACCCCTCCGGGACTTCCTTCTGCGTATTCCGAGTGTGATCGGCATCGTACTTGCCGCTTACTTCCTTTTCAGGATTGGCGAGACGTGGATCGGCCGCGGGGCTGGCCTCGCCGCGGTGGCCCTATTCATATTTCATCCCGATCTCACCCTGATCGGGTACCAGGCGCGTCCCTATGCTCTGGCTATTGGTGCCGTCACAGCCTCGTGTTGGTCACTCCTCGAGTGGGACCGGAACCGCTTCCGGAAGCACTTGGTCTTATATCTCTTGGCTTCGCTTCTTGTCTTCTATCTGCACTATTTCTTTGCCGCGATCCTGGCGGTTCACGCGATCTATGTGGCTTACGTAGCCTTGCTAAGGGGACGCATTACCCGGATCTGGGAGCTATTCTGCGCGTGGTGCGCAATTCCGCTCCTGTCTCTTCCTCTGGTGCCGCACCTTCGGTCCCTGATGCGTGAGCGGACCACCATGCCGTACCTTCATGCCCCCTCGATTCGCGATCTTACCGACTACCTTGGGCCGTCGGAGCTTCTCGCAGGTCTCCTGATCGCGGCCGTGGTGATGGCCTTTCTGTATCCGAGGCCTGCCGCTCATGCCGGCGAGCGCAAACCGGAGCTGATGATTCTCATACTGGCCTGGTGGCTGGTGGGGCCGCTATTGTTCTTTATGATCTCACGGGCGACGCCGATGACGGTCTTCGTGCCTAGATACCTGGCTTTTACCTATCCGGGACAGGCCCTCGCATTGACATACCTCGGCTACCTGGCGTTCGGAGCACGCGGGGCACGAGTCTGGGCGCTGGCGGGCGTGCTGGCCTTCGCGGCGAATCCATTGATCCTGACGCGATGGAAAAACGGCAAGGATGAGCTGCTTCCCATCATTCGCCTGGTCAGGGCCCGGCCCAACGTTCCCGTATTTTTTCCAAGCCTGTTACAGCAATCGCTTTTTTACGACTGGCGAGCAGGCAATCGGCCGGACAGCTATCTTTTCGCGCCCCTGGTAGCCTACCCGATCTCGAACCCGCTGCTTCCGATGCCCGTGGCGCCCATAGAAGAGGCCAAGGTCTACCTGAGCGGCTTCATCGACTCGCGGCTGACAGCGGTACCCGAAGTGCTGTTCGTGGACAAAGACGACAGGTGGGCGGACTGGCTCAAGGATCAGATGTCGCGGGCGGGATATCGAGCCGCAGTTGAACCGCCGGCAGGAAATTTCACGTTGTATGTCTTCCGAAGGTAGTAGCAAAGTGTTTATGCCTCGGTTTTTGCCGGTTCGGGAGCAGCGGTTAGGCCGCAGCGCCGTGTTATCGCTTCTTACAATTGTGCTCGTGCTCGGAGCCGTACTGATCGCGGTCTCCAGGCACCGTCTGGTAGATTACGACGAAGGATTCTATCTCCTCGCCGCCAAGTCCGTTCTCCACGGCAAGCTGTTGTACCGGGATTTCTTCTACACACAAATGCCGCTGCTTCCATACGTGTACGGACTCTGGATGCGGATTATGGGGGAGACGTGGGAATCAGGGCGCCTGCTGTCGGCGTTGTGCGCCACTGTCATCGGCTGCCTCCTTTTCAGGCATGTTTCGCAGGTGGCTGGCAGCCTGCTCGCCGGCGGCTGTTCCGTGCTGATGTTCGTGTCGAACACCTACGTGCTGGGATGGTATCCGATTGCCAAGACCTACTCGCTGTCGGTGCTACTGCTGTTCGCGGCATATCTCATACTTTGGAGAGTATCGAATCGTACCGGCCTGTTTGCAGGCGGCCTGTTGCTGGCACTAAGTATCGATACCAGGCTGTTTCTGGTGGCAACGATGCCGGTTTTTGTGATGTGCATCTATGCCCGGCGGAAATTCTTGCCCCCGCTGGCGACCTGCTATGCCTGGTTTGTTCTCGGCATTGCCGCCGGTCTGCTGCCGAATCTGATCTGGGCTGTGTCCGCACCGGCGGCTTATCTGTTCAACAACCTGGGCTACCACGCCGTGCGAACCGACGCAGGTCTGGTGGGCAGTCTTCACCAGAAGATCGTCATGCTGCTGAAAATCAGCGGCCTGATTGGGACCGCGGAGGGCAGCGGTATACCGTTCGGCCTGCTTATTCTCTCAAACGCCCTGTACCTTGTTCTGCAACCGAACGCGCGATGGCCGAGCGTCTGGCCCGCGATGGGCCTTGCAGCGGCCATCATCGGGGTCTCAACGCTTCCTACGCCAACTTATCAGCAGTACTATTGTGCCGCTGTCCCATTTCTCATCGTCGGAGCGGTGACATTTGCATGGGAAATCGGCCGCTCCCGCAAGTATGTCATCGTACTGTCTTGTGCGCTGATCGCCTATCTCTTGCCGGTGCCATTCGAACTGCCGCGCTATCTCTCCTCCGGTACCGGCATCATCAGCGTCGTAACCGAGGCGAATGCCGTGAATTGGCGGTTGCACTCGGTCCGGGAGGTGTCGCGTCAGATCGACAGGGTCACGGCGCCTGGAGAGGAGGTCTTCAGCAGGTGGCCTGGAGATCTGCTCGAGTCCCACGCCACCGCGGTAGTTGGAACGGAAAACGATTTCGGCCTCTTGATTGCCCACCGCCTCTCCGCGAACCAGCTTCGTACGTACGGTATCCTGTCCGAGTCCGCCATCGAGGCAGACTTCGAACACCATCATCCGCGCGTGGTGATCCTGACGGCGGATCGCGAACCCTTTGAAGAGAGTTTGCAGCGAAATGGTTACAGGCCAGTCTACCGCCTGGGCCAGACGGTGATATACGCATTCGGCCCGTGATCGCACGGCATCGGCGCGTGCCGGCGATCTACTCGGGCGGCATACGGAGTTCGAACTGCGCGCCAGCCAGGCGCCCGGCAACCCGGTGAGCGATACGAGGGATGAGGGCGGCAAAAACTACCGCACCGGGCGGCACTTGCGCCGGGCTGAGTATTGGCCGACGCAAGTGGGTGTGACCAACACGATTCGTATCCTCGTCCACGAAGAACGCAACCCCGTCGCCAAGCAGCCCACACATCCAGCTTGCGGCGATCGAAGTGCCGAAGATGCCGAATTGCGGGGCCTCGTCAAGGCTCTTCCGGGCGGCGTCCGCGACGCGATGGAGCCACGCCAACTGGGCACGAACGCGGCCCGCGGATTCGCCACCGGCCGCAGCGTCCCACCGCTGAGTTTGCGCCTGCGGGATCGCGGTCATCGACAGTTCCTTCTGCACCCATCCGTCGGAAAGGCATTCCACTCTGTACCCGGCCGCGGTGGCCAGCCTGCCCAGCGCCGGACCGCTGAAGTGCACCATGTGATCCGCGATCAGGTAGTCAAAAGGGTTGGCGAGTGCGTCCGGCACCTCCACGAACAGGCGCCCGCCCGGCGCGATCTTGGAATGCAGATCCTTCAGCACCGGCAATGGGCTGGGAAAGTGCTCCAGAGCGTGTACCATCGTAACTACGTCGAAACGGCCAGGCAGATCCCGCGGCTTCCCCGTGTGCAATGCATGAAAGCCCGGAATCGAGGTCAGCTCGGCGAGGTTCGCTTCGTTGATCTCCAGGCCGTTCAAACTCCATCCCCCGCGGCCTGCGAAGGCCCGTAAGGTGCCGCCGTTGCCGCAACCGATGTCGACGACGGAGCCCGATCCCGGGAATCCGGGGATTTCGGAAAGCCGGTCCAGCAGCACCTCGCTGCGGCGGCGAAACTGTCCGGTGGCTGGATCGACCACGTGCTGTTCAATGCCCCCCGATTGGGGATAGATGCGGTAGGCTCCGTAGATCTGGCCGATTTCGTCGAACCACTGCTGATCAGCGGGAGATTGTGCCGCGCTGCACGAACCGCAAACGAAAAGCCGGCCATCCGCGCGAAATGGTACGCAATCGGACGTGACACGCGGCATCGAACGGAACTCGCTAATTTCTTCCATCACGGAAGCTCCGCAGACCCGGCAGGAATGTGAGTTATTCGACACCCGGCGCTTCCTTGGTTACTTGGGCTAAGTTCATGGGGACATCGGAACTCTCTGCTGATGAAATACCTCCTGCCTTACCTCTCCAGACCCATAGGAAATTTGTAACAATGCTGAAGCACATCGAGCACGCGCTTCCGATGACGGAGGCGATCAGATACTGCACTCCAAGCTGGTACAGGCCGTTCGTAACCGCCATCCAGATCACAAAGCCCCCGGCACTGGCCACGTGAAACTGCCAAAGGCGCCGCCAGGTTGGATTCCCTTGTCCAAAAACCCACGAATCGTTGGCCAAAAACCGAACCAGAAGCGTAAGCTCTGCCGCTACAGGTGTGGCAAGAATTACCGGCAGGCGCAGGATATCTCTGGCGACGTAGAGAATCCCGGTTCCGACCAACAGGAAGGCCATGCCCACGATCCACCAGCGCGTCAGCGATCGCAATGGCAGGCGGTTCGCCAAGGTGGCAAGCTTATCCTTCATAAAGTTCTGCGACGCATCTCGTAATTATCTCCCAGTGGCGGCGATTTTGTCTCGCATGAAGATGAGTATTTCAGGATACATCTGAATATTCCCTATCGACATGGTCAGGTTACACTGTCAAGATGAAACTCCGACGACCTACCATCGGGTTTTGGTGCGTTGTCGCAGTCTCAATCGTCTATTGGACGTGTGCCGGCTTGCGCGCCGCGTACCGGCCGTTCTGGTATGACGAGCTTGTGACGTGGCATATCGCGCGTCTGCCCAACGTCGCAGCCATGTGGGCGGCGAATCTCAGCGGAGCCGACAACAACATGCTCCTGTCGCACCTCTTTGTCAGGTTCTCCCAAGCTCTCTTCGGCCCCGGATACCTGGCCACCCGGCTTCCGGCGCTGCTGGGTTTTTGGATCATGTTGTTGGCGCTGTACATTTTCCTGCGGCGCCGCCTCCCGGTTCCCTTTGCGCTGATCGGCATGGTCTTTCCGATGCTCACGTTCGCGTGGCCCTACGCCTTCGAGGCGCGCGCCTACGGCATCGTCTTGAGTTGCGCCGGGATCGCGCTGGTGGCCTGGCAGAACGCAGTTGATGGGCGGGCACGGCGGATATCGCTCGTGGCGCTCGCGACAGCGCTTGCGGTGGCGCTTGCCTGCCATCCCTTCGCGGTTCTGTTGGCCGTGCCGTTCGGTTTGGGAGAGGTAGTACGCAGCATAGAGCGGCGCCGGATCGACTGGCCGGTCTGGTTAAGCTTTGCTGCGGCCGCGCCGCTTACCTTGCTGTACCCGATGGTGGTGGCGCCCACCGTCACAATAGACTTGCATGGGCTGCAGCCCGGATACTCAGATCTCCCCGGCTTTTACGATGCTGCTCTAAAAACGGCGATCACGCCGCTGTTGGGAGCCGGGGCTGCCGCGTATCTGCTGCTTCGCCTGTTTCCACACCATCACGCCGATGAGGAAGTCAAGAATACCTTCCCCTCGCAGGAAGCCGCTGCTTTGCTGGGTTTTGCGGTGGCGCCGGCTCTCCTCATCTGCGTAATGATGGCGTCAACCAACATGGTTCTCTTCGCACGTTACGGACTGATCTGCGTAATAGGATTAGCCGGCTTCGTGGCGTTGATGCTGTTCCGTATGGCTCGGGGCAGCCGCAGGGCCGGTTGGGTTATGTTCGCCATCGTGGCGGCGTGGCTGACCATGGCCCGGAGCAGGGAGGCAAAGTCCGGGGCGCTCGACCCGCACGCACAGTTTGAAGAGCGCGTGCCGGTTCTCGCCAGGGCGCTTGCGGATGGGCGGCCCGTGGTAACGGACGATCCTCTGCTACTAGCGGAGTCGGACTTCTATGAGTCGGACGCGGCCGTGCAGCGGCTCTACTACGTGAAGTTCGACATCCCCCGCAGGTATCCATGGCGGGATTGGTGCGACCGGCTTGTCGAGTCCTGCCAGCGGGTAATCCCGCTGCGGGCGCACGCGGAACAGTGGCAGACATTCTCGCGCCGGTATGAGCAGTTTCTCTTGTACTCCGGCGGCACCCGCCAGTGGATCTACGACGCTCTCCTTGAGGGCGGCTGGCAGGTGACGCTGGTTTCCCATCAGGGCCAGGATTCGCTGTATGAAGTCCGGGCCCCGGCTGGCCGGGGCCTGCAAGGCGCGTTGCGCTGAGAGGTAGTGCGTCGGACGGCTATTTCTTGAACGCTCTCTTTCGCACACGCCGGATCCCTGTTTCCAGCAGCGTGTGAGCCACGGAGAGAAAATTCTTCAGGTTCAGCGCCGAGTTCTTCCCGGCCTTCTCCGTATGGCTTCCGGCCACTTCTACCTCGACATAGCTCGCACCCTCATCCAGCAGGCGCGTGATCAGCTCGGCTTGAAAGCCGAAACCGAACGAATATGGTCCCCAGCGCATCACGTTGTAGCGAAGGTGCGTGGCGAGTCCATTGTAGTAACGGACCTGGTGGCCGCTGAGCACGTTGACCAGTCTGGTGTAGAAATTCGAAAGCCATTCACGGAAAGCCGATTTGCCCGGCGTTTGAACGCGATAGGGAATAATCATATCCGCCTGGCCGAGCCGGGTGAGGGAGGCGAGCAGGGTCTCCTTCGCCTCGACGTTGTCGCCGCATACCTGGCGATAGTAAGTGCCGCGCGCCAGAAACGCGCCGTCCACGTAAGTCCGGGCGAGCCCGCGATTCGTTGCCTGCCGCACCAGCCGCAGCGGCAGGTCCGGGTGCGCGGCGGCGTATTCTTCCACCACCTGTGAGGTCCTATCGGTCGAGCCGTCGTCAACCACGAGCACCTCGTAGGTATAAGGCAGCTCGCGCATGGCGTCGAAAACACAGTCCAGGGTAGGCGCGATGTGCCGCTCCTCGTTGAGGCAGGGGACCAGCAGCGTGAGATCGAGCGGGCTCTCGACCGGAGCGGGCTTGGGCCGCGCCTCCACAGCACGGGATGGCTGGGAAACCGAATTGGCCAACATCTCCCGCAGCGCGGCCTCGAGAGGTGTGGAATGGAATTCCGGGAACGCGGCGCGCAACGCAGCGGGGTTGAACCGCCGATGTACGATCGGAACCGCGCGAGGCGCGGATTCGATCGCGACGTTGCCGCCTACCGCCTGCTGAATCGCAGCCGCGATCTCGCGGAACGTCGGTGACGTCCCTGCGACGGCGTTCAGTACGCCCGTGGTCCGCTGCTCGATACAGAGCTGGATGATGCGGGTGAAGTCTCGAATGTAGATGTGATCGCGTTGCTCTTCGCCTTCCCCGAAGAGTGAGATCTTGCCGGCGGCGCGCGCCGTCCGGAAGAAGCGGTTAGGTCCGTAGGCGTTGTGCGTGTCTTCGATCCCGTAAATCGCGCCGGGCCGCAGGATTACGAGCGGGATGTTCCCGGCCGCGCAGGCACTCTGCATCATCTTCTCCCGCACAACGTGGGCCAGGCCGTAGGGATCGGCGGTTTCGCAGCAGGTTTGCTCGTCGATATCTTCGCAGCGCCCGCTGTAGACCGCGTCAGAGCTGATGTAGACCACGTACGCACAAGGCGTCGTCGCGAGCACGGTACAGACGTGATCCGCCATGTGCACGTTCCGGAGGAAGGTCGCGCGATCGCGGCCTTTTTCGGGCGTGAGCGCCGAGCAGATGACCAGTGCGTCCGACATGCCCAGGATGGCCCGGAGTTTGGGAATGGAGGTGGGGTCGGTTAGATCCACCTCCCGCGACCCGACCGCGCGATAGGGATGTTTGCCGGCCTCGAGCTGGCGGCTCAGCCCGCGCGCGACGAAGCCGTTGGCGCCGAGAATGACGGTTCTGGCGTGCGGCATCACGTCACGGATAGTACGCAGCGACCGACCTCGCCCGCGCGGACCTTATCCAGCGCGCTGTTGATCTCGGCGAACGGCAGGCGGTGCGTGATCAGGCGGTCGAGATTGAGTTTCCCGCGCTGGTACAGGCGGAGGTAGCGCGGGATATCCACGGTCGGGTCGGTGGAGCCCCCCTCGCAGCCGGTGAGCACCTTGCCGAAGTGAAGCGGCAGCGAGTGGATGGTGATGTCTTCATCGTGTTTGGGCACACCGACCAGGATGGTCCTGCCGGTGTTGGCGGTGAGCTGATATGCGGTCTCGATGAGCCGCACCAGGCCGGTGTTTTCGACGAACACGTCGACGCCCGCCGGGCCCGCGATCTTTCGAACCTCCTCGCGCACATCGGACTTGGCGGAGTTGATCATGTGCGTGGCGCCGAACTCGGCGGCCAGGGCCAGCTTGTCGTCGTAGATATCGATGGCGATGATCGGGTCGGCGGAAACCATGGCGGCGCCCTGCACCACATTCAGCCCGACGCCGCCGCAGCCAAAGACCGCGATCGACTGGCCGATCTTGAGCTGGGCGAGATTGTTGATCAGGCCGAGCGCGGTGGTGACGGCGCAGCCCATAAGCGCGGCGACGTCGAACGGGATGTCCTTCGGGATCGGGGTGAGCCGGTTCTCGGAGACGATGGCGCACTCGTTGAAGGTAGTCACCCACCCGGAATTGACGGTGCGGCCGTTCCACGAGTATTTGGCGGTCCGGGCATGGATGCCGGCGCCCTTGCGCCAGTGGAGCACCACGTGATCGCCCTTCCTGATGTGGGTCACGCCGGGACCGATTTCCAGCACTACGCCGCCGCCTTCATGGCCGAGCAGGTGGGGCAGGAATCGGTCTTCGCCCTTCTTGCCGTCGATTTCGCCGATCTGCGCGCCGCAGATGCCGGTCTGATGAATCTGCACCAGCACCTGGCCGCATTCGAGGGCGGGGACTTCGATCTCGTCGAGTAACAGCGGCGAGCGAAGTTGTTCGAGGATGGCGGCCTTGATTTTCATGCGCGATCACTCAAAATAGATGAACTCGTAGTCGCCCGTGTAGCCGAAGTGGCGGTAGAGCCAGATCCACTCCGCGGTGTCGAAGAACGATTCGCAGGTGAGAGCCCAGCATTGCAGGTTGAACTGCTCCAGCTCGTTGCGATAGCTCTCCAGCATCACATAGCCTTGCTTGCCGGTGCGCTCGATCTCCCCGAGCGAGGTCTTCAGCTCGAAAATGCGAAGGTTGTGCAGGCAGCCCAGCGAGAGGACGAGGTCGAAATACTTGTCGCCGAATGGAAAGGCGTCCTGCGCGCGGTAACGGAACAGGTGCGGGCGGATGGCCTCCGGCGCGTCGGCGATACCATGGCGCGAAATGTCGAGCCCGTGGACTTCCGCGCCGGGGAGAAGCTGTGCGATTTCGTGCAGCAGGTGGGCCTTCCCGCAGCCCACGTCCAGAATCCTGGAATTGTTGGTGAGGCGGTAAGTGTCGATGAAAGTCTGGGCGACGGGCTTCCAGCGGCCGTCATATTTATAGCCGCCATATCCATAGCGGCGATCGCCATCCCAGTAGTCGAACTCGTATTCTTTTGCCTTCAGCATGCAGTGGACTTTGTCGTCCACCATCCGCGGGAGGTACTCCCGCCTGGCGCGTTTGTGAAGCGGCGTCACAATGTTCATTAAACGTCCCATCAATTCTCCTGGTTGAACCTGTGTCGTGCGGGGCAAACCGAATCAGTGGTATCGGTTGCCGTTTTGCAGAGCTTCTATGGTAGAGCAGATCTTCTCGGCCGTGATGTCGTAGCGGGCCAACAGCGTATCCTGCGAGCCGTATTGATCGGGGAAAACGTCGGGGATGCCGATGCGCCGGAACCGCTTCGGGGCAGGGAAGCAGGCTTCTGCGATCACCTCGGCGACCGCGCTGCCCAAGCCTCCCACGGTGGTGTGTTCCTCGACCGTAACGATCACCGGCGCCTGCCCGGCGTAATCGCGGATCACGTTTTCGTCCAGCGGTTTGACGGTCGGGCAGTGCAGGATCGACGCTTCGATACCGTTGGCGTGAAGCATCTCGGCCGCGATCAGCGCGCGCTGAAGCATCACGCCCGTGGTGATGATCACGGCGTCACGGCCTTCGCGCATGGGAAAGATCTTGCCGATGGTGAAAGGCTCGTCGCGCGTCACGATTGGATCGCCGCCCTTGGCCAGCCGGATATAGATAGGCCCGGGATGATCCACCGTCAGCGGCATCATGCGTCGCATCTCGGTGGCGTCGGCCGGAGCGAGGATGGTCATGCGCGGCAGTGCCCGCATAATGGCGATGTCCTCGGTGGCGAGGTGAGTGGGACCCAGGGGCGCGTAGACCACGCCGCCGCCGTTGCCGATGAGCCGCACCTTCACGTTGTGAAGGCACAGATCCAGGCAGACCTGCTCGAAGCAGCGGCGCGTGATGAACGTGGCGATGGTGTTGGCATAAACCACCTTGCCTTCCAGCGCCAGCCCCGCCGACATACCGATCAGGTTGGCCTCGCTCACGCCCTCCATGAAGTAGCGGTCGGGCATCTCCGCTTTGAACTCCTTGAGCGTGCCGATGCCCAGGTCGCTGCCGACGAAGAACACGCGCGGGTCCGTCTTGGCGATCTCGTAGACGCAATCGAGGCAGGTCTTACGCATGATTGGCTCCCAGCGCACTCATCAGGGCGTGCATCTCCTCGTCCGAGATCTTGGTCTTGTGATGCCAGTTCAGATTGTTCTCCACGAAGCTGATGCCCTTGCCCTTGATGGTGTGGCAGATGATGATGCTCGGCCGGTCCGGCGCCAAAGGCGTGCGCGCCAGCGCGGCGCGCAGTTCGCCCACGTTGTGGCCGTCCACCTCCTCGGCCGCGAAACCGAAGGCGCGCCACTTGTCGGCCAGCGGATCGAGATCGAGCACTTCATAGGTCGTGCCGTACGACTGCTGCTTGTTGTAATCCAGCAGGACTACCATGTTGTTGAGCCGGTGCTTGCCGGCGCAGAGCGCGGCTTCCCACACCGAGCCTTCGTTGGATTCCCCGTCGCTGATCACGACGAAGACACGGTGCGGCGATTTCTCGAAGCGCGCGTTGATGGCCATGCCCACTCCGATGGAAAGCCCGTGGCCCAGACTCCCTGTGGAAGCCTCGACGCCTGGCACTTTGCCGTACTCCGGGTGCCCGCCCAGGATCCCGTCTGGCTTGCAGAACTTCCAGAGTTCGGTTTCCGGGAAGAAGCCCTTGTCGGCGAGCACGGCGTAGAGTGCCAGGCACCCGTGCCCTTTGCTGAGGATGCACCGGTCGCGGCCCGGCCAGAGCGGGTTCTTCGGGTCGTAGCGAAGCACGTCGTCGTAGAGGACGCGAAAAATCTCGACCAGGGAGAACGACGATCCGACATGGCCGCGGTTGCCGGCCTTAATGGCCTTCACAATGGTCTCGCGCAATCTGCGCGAGCGTTCGTCCAGTAGTGTCGTGTTGATAGGTGCGGTCTTAGTCGCCATATGGAAAGCGGTAATTGTCCGCCAATACCACGCGGAGCATGCTTCTGGATTTCGCCAGTTGTTCGGTTTGCCGGATTTCGCGCTCGTGCTCGCTCATGCCGGCGAATTGGCGCCTCAATAGATGGGCCGGGAGAAATTCGTTGAGCAGGATCAAGCACCACTTGAGTCCGTAAAGAGGATAGAACGCCGCGATTCGTGCGGCGGCCTCGGGGAATTCGCGCAGCATGGAGGCTGCGAACATCCGCTTCAGATCCGGCGGCACCTGCATTCCCGGGTGCAGGAGAAAATCGCAGATCATCTTTACGGGGTCGTCCCAGCCGAAGTATTCGAAGTCGAGAAACATCAGGCGGCCGCCGGTTTGGCGCAGAGCATTGTGAAAACCGAAGTCGGAGGGACTGAGCGTGCGGCGTTCCTGCGGGAGATCGCGGTCGAAGGCATCTCCGAGGCGGTCGCGGCTCCAGGCGCAGGTGGCATCCAGAGCGGGGCACAGTTCGTCGCGCAGAAAGTCCGCGAACCCGGCGTGGCCGGATCGCTCCAGCAGCGGGTCCAGGCGGTTGCGCAGGCAATGCACCAGGGCGCGGGCCGAAAAACAGGCTTCGGAGGCGGGACGCAGGCACGCCGCGCCAGACCGGTCCTTCAAATGCGCCAGACGCGCCAGGAAGGCGCAGGCCGTACGGATGTCGTCGCCTGTGACTTGTCCCGGCGCAATCTTCTCGCCGTCGATCCATTCGTAGATGGCGCAGTCCTGACCGCTCGCGGCGGCCATCGGCCGAGGCGTCATGCGCTCGCCGTTTTCCCACAGGAACTCCAGGCTTTCGAATTCGGTCTCCATGCGGGCGCGTGAATCCGAGGCATGGCGGAAATAGGTCTTGAACGCGTAGCAACCGTTGGGCGCAACCAGGCGGTACACGCGGCTGTTGCGCCCGCCTTCGATACTCTCCAGCACGAGGCCGCCCGTGCCGAGCAGGTCTTCCGCGATGCTCTTCAGGTTGTCGATCGAGTGGTCAGTTGGCGCTAAAGACGTATTCACGGATCTCCTGCCAGGTTCTCATGAGCGCGACGCCCTGCGGAGCCGGCGCCTCGCGTCCCGGCTCGAACAGGATGCGCGCGGTTGCCGCCGGAAATGCCGGCTCGAGAAAGGTTTCCTCCAGGTCGTCGACAAAATGGGTGCAGCCGAGCTTCCGGATGCGCTCGATCTTTTCCGCGCGCGTGGCCGCGAAGTACACGTTCTCGCGTGAAAGGCCGACGCCTCCGGCATCGAAGAACCGGCGCGCTGCCATCCAGCTCAGCGCGGCGTCACGCAGGTTGGTGCGCGTGAGATCGTACCCGGAGAACTCCGTCTTGTGGCTGACGATGTGCACCGGAATGCCTCGCTCCCGGCAAAGATGGATGAAAGGCACGACACCTTCAATGAGGCGCGCTTCGCCGATCCGCTGGCCGTAGAGTACCGCCTGGCACTTCTGCCATTCGATTTCGCCGTTGGGAAGCTGCCGGATTCGGTCGCGGATACTACGCTTTGTCTGGACGGGACCGTTCTCCACGAGCCCCCGCTCGCGCGCGATCGCGCACAACAGTTCGTCGTAGGTGACAATCGTGTTATCGAAATCGATTCCGCAGATCACTTGAGAATGCATTCGATATACCGCTGCAGGGGCACGCTTTCCACCGAATCGCGATTGCCGACGGTGGCCACCGCCATCGCGCCCACACAACTGCCGATGAAACCGGTGATCTCCATGGGCGCCTGGCGCGCCGCGCATAGCGCGGTCACGGCCAGCACGGCATCTCCGGCGCCGACGCGATCGACGACGCGCCCTGTCAACGCCGGAACCTCGAAGAAACCCTCCTCCCGGCTGTAGCACAGGCTGCCCTGCTCGCCGCGCGTGATGATCATGCGGTCGCAGGAGAGACGGCTCGCCACTTGGGTAACGATTTCGCGCAGATCGCCCCTTGGACGGCGCGCCTCCAGCCGCAGCTCGCGCTCCGAGATGGAGATGAAATTCGCGCGGCGGTACTTGGATACCGTGTTGAAGCCGTGGTTTCCCGCGTTGACTTGAGTGTTCACCGCGAGAAACGGCGCTTTCTCGCACAAGACCGAGACCACGCCCGGCGTCATCATGCCGTGGCCGTAATCCGCCACGATGACCACATCGAACTCGGGCAGAATCCGCGAGAGGCGGCTCGAGATGGCGTCCGCCTGCGCCGAGTGTTGGTCCATGTCGGCCATTACGTAGACTTCGAAGAGCTTCTGGAATGGATAATGCTCCACGAATCGCCGCTTGACGATCGTGGGCGCCTCCTCCAGGTAGTGGAAGAGCTTTTCGACCTTCGGCTTCGTCTGGTTGACGATGAACTCCTCCTGGGTATCGATGCGTCCCAGGCAGGTCAGCATGGTCACGTGGGCGCTGATCGCGGCGGCGTGGTTCGCCACCGCGACAATCCCTCCCGGAAAACGCTCCGTGCTCATGTGGCGAGCCACCAGCACCGGTTCCTTGCCGGCTTTGCCGATGGTCTCGCAGTATTGATACTCGTCGATGATCGCTTCGCCGACTACCAGCACCTTGAGCTGGCGCGCATCTTCCAGCCACTTCAGAGTCTCGCCCGAAGTGTGCTCCGCGGAGAAACGGGCCAGGAATTGTTCGGTTCGCTCGGGAAAAACGCCGAAGTGACGGTTGAGCAGCGTGGAGGAGCTGAACACGACGTCATCGGTGAAGGCCAGCCGTCCGCCGATCTCGTCGATCACCTGCTGCTCGGCGGCGATGGCGCCGGTGCGGTCCTTGGCGGTGTCGCGGTACTCGGAGCCCTTGGCGAAGATGTTCGGCCTCAGCAGGCGGATGGTGTCGGTGGCCATGGGCCACTGGTTGATCGCTACGTAATCGACGCAGGCCAGGGCGCCAATGGCCGCCGCGCGATGCGACTCGGTGAATACCGGCCGGTTCGGCCCCTTGTTGACATAACGGTCGGGTGTAACGGTGACGATGAGCACGTCGCCCAGCTTCTTTGCCGATTCAAAATGCCGGATGTGGCCGATGTGCATCAGGTCGAAGACACCGTGACACTGGACTACCACCTTCCCCTGGCGTTGCAGGTCGGCTACGATTCCGGCCAGGTCCTGAATCGGAAGGATCTTGCTGTTGCTCTTTGATTCGACGGCTACGGTCGTCATCATGCACCTTCCCGGCCGGCGCCGGCCGGCGTCACTGCAAACCCAGGCTCTTGACCCGCTTTACGTTGACGTATTCCTCATTGGTCATGCTATCGCTGAATTTGCCGGTCTGAAATGCGCAGCAGAGGTCCCGAACGGCATCGTCGATGGTACGCTCCGGCGTGTACCCCAACTTGGCGGCGATCTTTTTCGAACTGACGTGGTAGGACCGATTGTCGTTGGTGGTTGTGGTTTCGATGCGAATCGGAGCCTTCTCCGGGAATGCACGCTCCACCCCCGTCTGCGCCATCCGCGCGAGCTGTGAGACCGTGTGGTTTTCGTAGCCTGCGTTGAAGATTTCGGAGTCGATCGCCTCGTTCGGATACTCCAGCATCTTTACATACAGATCGCAGATGTCGTCGATGTGGATATTCGGACGTTTCTGTGCGCCGCCGAACACCGTGATTACGCCCTTATTCACGGCGTGGTTGGTGAGGATGTTCACCGTCAGGTCGAACCGCATCCGGGGTGAGTAACCGCAGACCGTGGCGGGCCGCATGATCACGGGGATGAAATCGGCAGTACGGTAGCCCAGCAGAATTGGCTCGCAGAGCGCTTTGCAGCGGCTGTAATCGGTGAGCGGCACCAGCGGATGATCCTCGGTGACCTCAGGCGCATCGCTGACGCCGTAGACCGAGCTCGAGGAAACATAGACAAATCGGCGCACCCCTGCGTCCCGGCTCGCCTTGACCATCGGCTCGAAACAGTCGTAGTTGATGGTGGTACTGAGCCGCGGATCCAGCTCGAAGCTGGGGTCGTTGGAGATGCAGGCCATGTGGATCACCGCGTCGCAGTCTTGTACCGCCTCGGCGTATGACCTGGTGTCCCGAATGTCGCCTTTCACCACAGAGAGGTGGGGATCGGCGGGAAGGCCGCTGGAGCCGAACAGCATGAGGTCGTACACCACGACTTCGTAACCGCCGCGCAATAACTTCGGGACCAGGACACAGCCTTTATAGCCGGCACCTCCCGTGACCAGAACTTTGTTCATAACAATGTAGTTGATCAGGATGTCAGTGTAACGCGTCCGATCCTGACTGAAATCGGCTTCTCATTGTACCAGACTGGTCCGCGCTGCTCGATTTTTATTTGGGTCACTGAGCACTTCGTGTACTGGTACGGCGGTGCCATCTGAAAAAGGTTGAAAAAACGCGGCGCCATGCAATACTCTGACAGCAATGGGCATCGAATCGTCCCTGCTTGTGATCGTGCCTGCGCACAACGAGGGAAGGGTCATCGGCGCCACTGTGGAGAACTTACTCAGCGCCGGTTATCAGGTCGTGGTTGTGGACGATGGATCGAGCGACCACACGAGCGACGTACGCCGGTTCCCAATTGTATACATCCGTCATGCGGTGAACCTGGGCCAGGGCGCGGCGTTGCAGACGGGTATGGCCTATGCCCTCCGGGCCGGAGCCGAAATTGCCGTCCACTTCGATGCCGATGGGCAGCACGATTGTCGGCAGATTGAAGCCCTGATTCAGCCGATTCTCGAGGGACGCGCCGACGTGGTTTTCGGGTCGCGATTTCTGCGCAAAGAAGACTCCGTGCGGGTTCCGTTGAAGAAGCGCCTTGTGCTGAAGGGTGGAATCCTGGTCTCCTGGGCCATGACCGGCGTGCTCCTGTCGGACACGCACAATGGCTTTCGCGCCCTGTCGCGGCGGGCCCTGGAGAGGATCCAGCTTCAGGAGAACGGCTTTGCCCATGCAACCGAAATCTTGCAGCAGGTGCGCGAAGCCGGGCTCCGGTACGAAGAGGCGCCGATCACCATCACCTACTCGGATTACTCCCAACTTAAGGGACAGAAGATATCTGGTTCGATCAGTATCTTATTTGACCTGATCATGTCGAAGTTAACGAAATGATACTCGCACAGCCCATCCTGGTAACACTCCTGGCGGTCCTGGTGATACTCTACTTCGCCCGCCTGCGGTCGCGCGCTTCCGACGGCGCTCTCATCTTCCTGTGTTTCGGTGTCGCGGCGCTGCTGGTGCTGCGTCCGACCGTGGCGACACGCCTGGCGAACTTTGTGGGAATCGGCCGCGGCGTAGATCTGATCACGTACCTCGCGATTCCCGGTCTGGCACTCCTGGTCCTGCTGCTGTTTGCCCGGACCCGCGACTTGAACGCCAAGCTGACCGCTATCGTGCGGGAAAACGCTCTGGCAAGCGCTCCGGTCAACCGCCAGCCCGAACAGTCGCAGCACTAGCGGAAGCGTTAGCCTCGCTCCGGCGGTAGATCCGGCAACCCTGAATTTCTGCAATCAGGATGTACCTGCTGTGCAACATCTCGTCGAAGTAATGCGGGGACGGCATGCCTTTGCGGGTAGCGGTCTTGAACACCTCTGCGTAATACGTGGGATCCACTACCACCATGGTCGGCTGTCTCCCGGACCAGTATCCCAGCCAGACGTCATCCACCAGCCGCGGGTTGAAAAATCCCAAGCCGAAACCCAACTCGGCGCTGCCGGCCACCAGGTCGTCGGCGCGGATGTTGGAGCGCAGATATCGGATGAGAGGCGCGTACTCCTCCTGGTACGAGTGGAGGGAAACCGCCGAATGGAACAGAGCCGAGGCCTGTACGCCGAAGTACACCGCCAGTGCGGCTGCACCCGGCAATCGTATCTTAACCCCGCCTGAATACCAGGCATAAGTGATGGCGATCCCGATCAGCGCCGCAAAGTACGGAATGATATGAACGAGATAGTAAGTGTACTTCACGCTGGCGCCAACCGACAGGCACACGAACCGCAACCCGGTTAGGGCGAGGAGCAGGCGGCACCCGTCTGATCGGCGAAGGGCGGGCAGCGCACCGAAGGCAGCGACTGCGGAAATGGTCAGGATAAGGCCAGTGATTTTCAACTTACCCGAAACCGAGTAACCCGGCCAGTAATGTGTCAGGTAACGGCCGCGGATTTCCCGCCATACGCCGCTCCAGGGCGCCAGGGCATCGGATAGCCGGCCGGCGCCGTTGGCCGAAAATTGCGCCATGAAGTCGGCTGGAGCCTGCGCGCAGTACAGCGCCCACATCGCCGTGCCCAGAACGTAGGGAGCCACTACCAGCGCGGCTGTCATCGGCCGCACTCGCCTGCGATCGAGCCAGCCCATTGCCAGAAGGAGCGCCGCGGATCCGAACACGCCGTTGGGATGGGTGAAGCATGCCGCTGCCGCGATCACGTGCGAAAGGGCCACGGCGAGTTGAAAATTGACCGTCCGTAGACTCAGATATACTGCCAGCGCCGCGAACCCGAGCGCGGAGCACATCATATCCATGCGGCCATCCGCGGCGAAGGTCACGAAGCCGAAATCCATGGCCAGTACCGCCGCGCCCACGATCGCGGCGTCGCGATTCTCGGGGTACAGGCGGCGGATGATGATTGCCAGGCTGGCAATCGCGATCAGGCCCCAGAGCACCCCGGGTATCCGGATCGAGAACACGCTGAAGCCGAACATCCTGCCCCACAACGCGAGCTGCAGGAGGTGTAGCGGCATCACCCAGTAAGTGTGCTGGTCAATCCCTTTGAGGACTGCGCCGGGATTCAAGAGGCGGAGATTACTCCCCGCGGGATCGAGGAGCAGGGTGCCGAGCCTGCCGTGCACCACAAGGTCGAGGCCTGGCGACGTGAACCACGCCTCATCTACCCACGGCCGTTTGGTTAACAGCGTGGCGCCCGCGAATAGAACGAAGATCAACCCGACGACGGCGGCCCAAGGAAGTAGACCGCGGCGCGGCCGGCCGGTCAGCGTCGGCGGTCCGCGTCGGGTAAGGTCGCGCCGCCTCTCGAGGTAGGCCGATCCCCACGACACAAGCGGATTATAGCCTTACCCCATAATGCGGAAATGACATGCAGGTATTGCAGGTTACTAGCCTGAATCTATATCGTGATTCCAGTTGCAAAAGCCCCCGTGGACCTGTGTGTGAATGAGTCCGAAACACCGATCCGCGCACTTCGGTCTCTCTCTCGCACAAAACTCGGTGATCCTGTAGTCTGTAAGAAATGCTCCGTTATGCCGCCTGCGTCCTGCTCTGCGTGATCGCCGTGCGTCCGGCCCCGGCCGCGGAAACCGGCGCCGCCACGCTGCTGGCCAACGCCGTGGCCGCCTTTGAGCGCAACATCGAGAACGAAACCCACTGGAACTGGACCTCGACCGAAACGCGGGCCGTTGCCGACAAGGCCGGCAAGGTGCTTCAGCGTTTTCCGTCGGTGACTTCCGAATCGGTAATTCTGGGCAATGGCCGCCGCTGCAACGCCGTCACGTCGTGGGGCGACCACCACGAACCCTACCTCAAGGACGCGGTTCCCGAGGACCGCTGCCAGGCCTATAACGCCATCGGCACGCCGTTCCAGGTCGCACTTCTGCTCAAAAGCACCAATGCCAGGGTCACGGCGCGCTCCGCCGAGGCAATCACCATCGCGGTTTCGCCCGACAAGTCGCGGCAGAAGAATCCCGAATACAGCGTGCGATGCGCCGCTTCGATCGAGGCGGAGATCCAGCTCGATCCGGCTACCTCGTTTCCGCTCAGCATCGAGGGCCGCGTGGTCGACTCCGGCTGTAACGGCGATTTCGTGCCCGTCATGCACGACACGCCAATCACGCGCGGGCCCATGTCCAGCAATTTCCGCAAAGGCGCCAGGTTCCACGTGACCTATGCGCTTCAGAAGGACCGTTTCGACAACCCCGCCAATGCCTTCTGGATCAGCAAGGAGCAGCACTACGATCAGCCACTTGAGCAGGACGCCGGCGTGCTCTACTACTGGGGCCGCCAATTCCCCATCCGGACCATCGACGGGCACCGCCTCATCAAAGACGTCAGTACCACCGCCCAGGAGTTCGGCGCCGGCTCGCAGCTTACCTTCAAGTGAACCGCCCTATCCATTCCGGCAATTGACCGTCTATTACGCACTGAGCCAATGAGCGGCATCGGAATCGTCGAGGCGGCGGCCCGCGACCTGCGGCACACCTCCCGCATGATGCGCAAGAGCCCCGGCTTTGCGCTGGTCGCGATCGTTTCTCTGGCGCTCGGTATCGGCGCCAAATACCGCGGTGTTCAGCTTGATTCATGCGGTTCTCCTGCGGGCCCTCCCGTACCCCGCGCCCGACCGGTTGGTCCGCGTAGGGCATGACGCGGGGCAGGCGGTCAGCATTCCCGAGCTCACCTTCTGGAAGGAGCACACCGCCGGATTCGCGTCGGCGGCCGGTTTCCGCGGGTCCGGCGACCGCAGTTTTCTCTACGGCGCGCGCCCGGAGTGGGTCTCCACCATGGTCGTGACTGCCTACTTCTTCCGTACGCTTGGCGTCGCGCCTGCATTGGGCCGCGAGTTTGATGGTCAGGAGACGCAACAGGGCGGACCGCTGGCCGTCATCCTGACCGACGGGCTGTGGCACCGCTCGTGTAATGACGCTCCGGACATACTGGGCCGGACCGTGCGGCTCGATGACACAAGCTACGTCGTGATCGGCGTGCTGCCGCGTCGGCCTGCTGCTCCTGATCGCCTGCTCCAACCTGCTCGCACGCCTGGCCGCCCGGCAGAAGGAGATCGCGGTTCGCCTCGCGATGGGTAGCAGCCGCGCCCGGCTGCTTCGTCAATTCCTCTTGGAAAATCTCCTGTTGACCACCGCGGGAGGGTTGGCCGGATTGCTCGGAGCCCGCGCCGTGCTGGACGTCGTGATCGCGGCCATTCCATTCAACCTACCCGCGTCGGCGCGGCTCGATCTTCAGGAGCTGCTGAAGGCCGGCGGGCGCA
>Ga0335080_10000425_pt1 | contig 38330 bp, 42 predicted proteins | sample Lox_Sample_34_FD_206720 | JGI IMG/M metagenome (GOLD analysis project Ga0335080, IMG submission 206720) | Soil microbial communities from Loxahatchee National Wildlife Refuge, Florida, United States - Lox_Sample_3.4 | ecosystem: Environmental > Terrestrial > Soil > Wetlands | place: USA... | reverse complement strand
TCGCGAACCGGGAGTTCCCGGCGCTGCTCAAGGAAGACGAGCTGATCCGCACCTACCTCAAGACCCGGCTGCAGCACGCCGCGATCAGCGACGTGCACATCGAGCGGAAGCCGGGCAAGGTGCTGGTCACGGTGCACACCGGGCGGCCGGGGGTGGTGATCGGCAAGCGCGGGGCCGAGGTGGACAAGCTGCGCGACGAGCTGGCGCAGCTGACGAGCAAGGAAGTGGGGATCAACGTCGAGGAGATCAAGCGTCCCGAGCTCGACGCGCAGCTGGTGGCCGACAACGTCGCGCACCAGCTGGCGCAGCGCATCAGCTTCCGCCGCGCGATGAAGCGCGCGGTGCAGTCGGCGATGCGGATGGGGGCGCAGGGCATCAAGATCAAGTGCGGCGGGCGGCTGGGCGGGGCGGAGATCGCGCGGGTCGAGGGCTACCACGAGGGGCGGGTGCCGCTGCACACGCTGCGCGCCGACGTGGACTACGCCACGGCCACCGCGAAGACGACGTTCGGCACCATCGGGGTCAAGACCTGGATCTTCAAGGGTGAGGTCGTGGAAGACGCGCGCGGCCGCACCTACAGCACCGGAGCCTGAGCATGCTGGCGCCCAAGCGGGTCAAGTTCCGCAAGCAGATGAAGGGTCGGATGCGCGGCGTCGCGACCCGCGGCCAGACGGTGGCGTTCGGCCACTTCGGCCTCCAGGCGCTGGAGGCGGGGTGGGTCACGAACCGGCAGATCGAGGCGTCGCGCGTGGCGATGACACGCAGCATGAAGCGCGGCGGGAAGCTGTGGATCCGGCTGTTTCCGGACAAGCCGATCACCAAGAAGCCGGCCGAGACGCGGATGGGCAAGGGCAAGGGCAACCCGGAAGGCTGGGTGTGCCCGGTGAAGATCGGCCGGATGATGTTCGAGATCGAGGGCATCGAGGAGGCGCTCGCCAAGAAGGCGCTGGCGCTGGCCTCGGCGAAGCTGCCCATCAAGACCCGGTTCGTGAAGCGGGAGGTGTAGGGCGGTGGCACTGACCAAGCTGACGACGGTGCAGATCCGCGAGCTGACCGACGCGGAGCTGCGGGCGAAGCTCGAGGAGTTCGAGAAGGAGTCGTTCGGGCTGCGCTTCAAGGCCGCGACCGAGGTGCTCGGCAACCCCATGGACGTGAAGACCGCGCGCCGCACGGTGGCCCGTCTCAAGACGGTGCTGGCCGAGCGCGCGGCCAAGGCGAAGGCCCAATGAGCGAGACGGCGCAGGCGCCGGCCGCGCGGGGGCAGCGCAAGACCCGCACCGGCACGGTGGTGAGCGACAAGATGCACAAGTCCATCGTGGTGGCCATCGGCCGCCGCGTCACCCACGGGCTGTACGGGAAGCAGGCGACCCGCACCAGCCGGGTGGTGGCGCACGACGAGCGCAACGAAGCGCACGTCGGCGACGTGGTTCGGATCGTGGAGACCAGGCCGCTGTCGAAGACCAAGCGGTGGCGGGTCGTCGCGATCGTCGAGCGGGCGAAGTAGGGAGGCGGCCGTGGTCCAGCAGGAAACGATCGTCAGGATCGCCGACAACTCGGGCGCCAAGCGGGCGCTGGTCATCCGCGTCCTCGGCGGTTCGAAGCGCCGGTACGCCGGCCTGGGCGACGTGGTCATCGTCGCCATCAAGGACGCGCTGCCGACCGGCACGGTGAAGAAGGGCGAGGTGGCGCGCGCCGTGGTGGTGCGCACCGCCAAGGAGACGCGGCGCCGCGACGGCAGCTACATCCGCTTCGACGAGAACGCCGCGGTCATCATCGACGAAGCCGGCGAGCCCCGGGCGACCCGCATCTTCGGGCCCGTGGGTCGCGAGCTCAGGGAGAAGCGGTTCATGAAGATCGTGAGCCTCGCGCCGGAGGTCCTCTAGCATGCGGCGGCTGGTCTATCGCAAGCGCGAGCGCGCCAAGCGCCACCCGGCCCCGCCGGTGCGGGTCCGGATGCACATCACCAAGGGCGACCTGGTGGTGGTGATCTCGGGCGAGGAGAAGGGCAAGCGCGGCAAGGTGCTGCGCGCCCTGCCGCAGAAGAACCGGGTGGTGGTGGAGGGCGTGAACATCGTCAAGCGCCACCGCCGCGCGCGGCAGCAGGGCGAGGAGAGCCAGATCGTGGAGTTCGCGGCGCCGATCGCGGCGTCGAAGGTGATGTTGATCGACCCCAAGGAGGACCGCCCGACCCGCGTGCGGCGTCGGGTGGACACGGACGGGACGGTGGAGCGCGTGTCGGTGCGCTCCGGCGAGCCCATCCCGCGGAATCGGTAAGGACCATGGCGGACGAGACGAAGGACGAGGCGCAGGAAGCCAAGGCGGCCACGCCGCCCAAGCCCCCCCGGGAGCCGAAGGGCGAGCGGGGCGGCAAAGGCGACAAGGGCGGCAAGGGTGGCAAGGGCAGGGACGCGGCGCAGCCGGCCGAGCCGGCCGGACCGCCGGTCGTCTACGAGCCGGCCCCTCCGGCGCGACTCGGCGTGATCTACGTCGAGAAGGTGCGGCCGGCGCTGGCCCGGACGTTCGGCTTCCAGAACCCGCACCAGATTCCGCGGGTCCTGAAGGTGGTGCTGAACGTCGGCCTGGGCTCGGCGCCCAAGGCGCCGAAGGCGCTCGAGGCCATCGTGGCGGAGATGAGCGCCATCACCGGCCAGAAGGCGATGGTGACCCGCGCCAAGAAGGCGATCTCGAACTTCGCCCTCCGGGCCGGGATGCCCATCGGCGCCAGCGTGACGCTGCGCGGCGCGCGGATGTGGGAGTTCCTCGACCGGTTCATCAACATCGCGGTGCCGCGCATCCGCGACTTCCGCGGGCTGCCGACCAAGAGCTTCGACGGCCGCGGCAACTACACGTTCGGCATCAAGGAGCAGATGATTTTCCCGGAGATCGACTTCGACAAGGTCGAGCGCATTCACGGGATGGACATCACGATCGTCACCGACGCCGGTCGCGACGACGTGGCGATGGCGCTGCTCAGGGAGCTGGGCGTGCCGTTCCACGGCGAGCAGCCGGTGGACGTGGGCTGACCAGGGCGGGGGAGCAGATGGCCAAGAAGTGCTGGACCGAGAAGGTCAAGCGGACGCCGAAGTTCAAGACGCGCGCGTATCACCGTTGCCAGCGCTGCGGCCGCTCGCGGGCGACGCTGCGCAAGTTCGGCCTGTGCCGCATCTGCTTCCGGGACCTGGCCCTGCGCGGCGAGATCCCGGGCGTCCGCAAGAGCAGCTGGTGAGCGTGGATCGGACCGTCTGGCTGAAGAGGAGTCGAGCGAACCTATGAGCATGACCGATCCCGTCGCAGACATGCTGACTCGCATCCGCAACGCGTGCCTGGCACGGCACCGGCGGGTCGATGTCCCGGTCTCCAAGCTGAAGGTGGAGATCGCGCGACTGCTGCGCGACAACCACTACATCCAGGACTTCAACCTCCTGGACGATGGCCGGCACGGCGTGTTGCGGCTGTACCTCAAGTACCACGACGGCGACGAGCCGGTGATCCGCGAGCTGAAGCGCGTGTCCGCGCCCGGCCTGCGGCGCTACGTCGGCGTGCGGCAGATCCCGCGGGTGAGGAACGGCCTGGGCATGGCGATCCTCTCGACCCCGCAGGGTTTGATGAGCGACCGCGACGCGCGGACGGCCCACGTGGGCGGCGAGCTGCTCGCCGTGATCTGGTAGGAGGCGCCGTGTCCCGCATCGGCAGAAGGCCGGTTCCGCTGCCCAAGGGCGTCACCGCCACGGTGGCCGGCAACACGGTCGTGGTGAAGGGCCCCAAGGGCGAGCTGACCCACACCGTCCCCGCGGAGCTCGGGGTGAAGGTCGAGGACGGGCAGGTGGTCGTCACCCGGCCGTCCGACGCGACCAAGCACCGCTCGCTGCACGGGCTGTCGCGCACCCTGGTGGCCAACATGGTCGAAGGGGTGACCAAGGGGTACGAGAAGTCGCTGGAGATCGTCGGGGTGGGCTACCGGGCCGAGACCAAGCCGTACGGCGTGAACCTGATCGTCGGGTACTCGCACTCGGTGGAGTTCAAGGCGCCGGCCGGCATCAAGATCACGGCCGACCAGCCCACGCTGGTGAAGGTGTCGGGGAGCGACAAGGAGATGGTGGGCCGGGTGGCGGCGGAGATCCGCGCCGTGCGGCCGCCGGAGCCCTACAAGGGCAAGGGGATCCGGTACACCGGCGAGCACGTCCGGCGCAAGGCCGGCAAGACGGGGGCGGGGGCTACCAAGTAGCATGAGACCGGTTCGTAAGCCCAAGTCGGCGGACGAGCACCGCCGTCGCCGGCACCTGCGGGTGCGGCGCAAGGTCCGCGGCACGGGAGCGCGGCCGCGGCTGGTGGTGTACCGCTCGCTGAAGCACATCTACGCCCACCTGGTGGACGACGAGCGCGGCCTGGTGCTGCTGGGCGTGGCCGACAACTCGGAGAAGGTGGAGCCCGCGGCCAAGGGCAAGGTGGCCAAGGGCTTCGCGGTCGGGCTCGCCCTCGCCGGACGGGCGAAGGAGCGCGGCATCACGAAGATCGTGTTCGATCGGGCGGGCTACGCATATCACGGGCGCGTCAAGGCGGTTGCCGAAGGCGCGCGCAAGGGCGGATTGGAGTTCTAGCGCATGGCGGAGCGGGGACAGGGGCAGCAGCGCGACGCGCCGCGGCGCGACCGGCGGGACCGGGAGCGTGACCGCGAGAGCGAGCTGATCGAGAACGTGATCAGCATCAACCGCGTCGCCAAGGTCGTGAAGGGCGGGCGCCGCTTCAGCTTCAACGCGCTGGTCGCGGTGGGCGACGGGGCCGGGCACGTGGGCGTGGCGACGGGGAAGGCGAACGAGGTCAGCGAGGCGGTGCGCAAGGCGGTCGAAGCCGCGCGCCGCGCGCTGGTGGGCGTGCCGCGCGTCGGCGCGACCATTCCGCACGAGGTGATCGGCCGCCACGGCGCGGGACGCGTGCTCCTGAAGCCGGCGACCTCGGGGACCGGCGTCATCGCCGGCGGCCCGGTGCGCGCCGTGCTCGAGTGCGCCGGGGTGCAGGACATCCTGACCAAGAGCCTGGGCAGCAACAACCCGCACAACATGGTGCGCGCCACGCTGGACGGGCTGAGCCAGCTCACCACCGTGCAGCGGGTGGCCAAGGAGCGCGGCGTGGAAGTGGCCTCGCTCGGGTACCGGGCGCGGCAGGGGGAGCCTGGCCGTGCCAGCTAAGGCCAAGGCGAAGGCGGCGGCGGGCGGGCAGCGCCTGCGGGTCAAGCAGGTCATGAGCGGGATCGGCCATCCGGCCGTCTTCCGCGAGACGCTGCGGTCCATCGGGCTGAAGCACCATCAGGACGTCGTGGTCGTGACCGACACGCCGTCGATGCGGGGCATGTTGAATCGCGTGCGGCACCTCGTCGAGGTGACGCCGGCCGGGGAGGGCTGATGGCGGACAAGGAACACGGGCGCGTCGGTCTCGACACGCTGAAGCCGTCCGCGGGATCCAACCACCCGCCCAAGCGGCGCGGCCGCGGCCCGGGCTCGGGCCACGGCAAGACGTCGGGGCACGGCCACAAGGGCCAGAAGGCGCGCAGCGGCGGGCACGTCCGTCCCGGATTCGAGGGCGGGCAGATGCCGCTGATCCGGCGCGTGCCGAAGCGCGGCTTCACCAATCCGTTCAAGGCCCGCGCGCAGACCGTCAACCTCAAGGCGCTCGGCGCGTTCGCCGGCCGCGAGGTCACGGCCGCCGCGCTGGCCGAAGCCGGGCTCGTCGGCCACGCCGACCGGCCCGTCAAGCTGCTCGGCGATGGCGAGGCGCCGGCCGGCCTGGTCATCAAGGGGCTCGCCGTCTCCGCTGCGGCCCGCACCAAGGTCGAGGCCGCAGGCGGGAGAATCGAGGCGTAGCCGGTGACCGGCCCACGGATCCCGAACTTCTTCAAGATCCCCGAGCTCAAAGAGAAGATCTTCTTCACGCTCTTGTGCCTGCTGCTCTACCGGGTGGGCTCGCACATCACCGTGCCGGGCGTGGACGTCACCGCCCTCACCCAGTACTTCAAGAGCAACCAGGGCGGCGGGTTGCTGGGCATGTACGACATGTTCGTCGGCGGCGGGCTGTCGCGGGCGACCGTCTTCGCGCTCGGCATCATGCCCTACATCTCGGCGAGCATCTTCTGGCAGCTGATGGGCGCCGTCTTCCCCTACGTCGAGAAGCTCCAGCGCGACGAGGACGGGCGGAAGAAGATCACGCAGTGGACCCGCTACCTCACGGTGGGGCTCGCGGCGGGCCAGGCGTGGGGCATCGCGATCTTCATCGAGGGCGTGGTCCAGGGCGCCGTGGCCGTGCCGGGCTGGGGCTTCCGGATCACCACCGCCTTCGTGCTCACCGTCGGCGGCGTGTTCGTGATGTGGCTGGGCGAGCAGATCACCGAGCGCGGCCTGGGCAACGGCATGAGCCTGCTGATCTTCTTCTCGATCGTGCAGGGCGGCTGGCCCGCCATCGGCAAGACGATGGAGTACCTCAGGACCGGCGCGGTCAACTGGCCGAAGCTGATCGTGCTCGCGATCATCATGCTCGCGGTGGTGTGGGTGACGGTCGCCATCACCGTGGCCGCGCGCCGCATCCCCATCCAGATCCCGCGCAAGGTGATGGGACGGGGCCGGATCCGGGAAGGGCAGAAATCGTTCATCCCGCTCCGGATCAACTCCGCCGGCGTGATGCCCATCGTGTTCGCACAGTCCATCATCATCGTGCCCGGCACGCTGGCGCAGTTCTCCAACGTGGGGGCCCTGAAGGACCTGGCCGCCTACTTCCAGCCCGGCTCGTGGGTGTACTACGTGCTCTACGCGGTGCTGATCATCTTCTTCACCTACTTCTACACGGCCATCATCTTCAATCCGGTGGACCTGGCCGAGAACCTGAAGAAGCAGGGCGGCTTCATCCCCGGCGTGAAGCCGGGCACGCGCACGGCCGAGTACATCGACCACGTGCTGTCGCGGGTGACGCTGCCGGGCGCGATCTTCCTCACGGCCATCGCCGTGATGCCGATCCTGATCTTCGACTACTTCAACGTGCCCTTCCGGTTCGGCGGCACGGCCCTGCTGATCGTGGTGGGCGTCGCGCTCGACACGGTGCAGCAGATGCAGCAGCACATGATCCTGCGGCAGTACGACGGGTTCATGAAGGAAGGCCGGGTCCGGTTCCGGGGACGGCAGCGATACATGTGATGGTGGGGTGAGACGTGAGAAGTGAGGTGTGAGAGGTTGGGGTGAGAGGTGAGAAGCGGCGCCGCGGCTTCTCACCTCTCGCGTCTCACGCACCTCTCCCCCCTCACTTGACCTTCTCGCCGTTCACCCCTCTCTTCTCACCAGTACCCACCACGGGGTCCCCGTGCACCTCATGATCCTCGGAGCCCCCGGCTCCGGCAAAGGGACACAGGGCAAGCTGCTGGCCGAGCATCTCGGCATCCCGCAGATCTCGACCGGCGAGCTGCTCCGCGCGGCCGTGAAGCAGGGCACGCCCCTCGGACGCCAGGCCAAGGGCTACATGGACCAGGGCCTGCTGGTGCCCGACACGATCGTGCTCGGCCTGATCCGCGAGATCCTGGAGTCGGACGCGGGGGCGCACGGCGTGCTGATGGACGGGTTCCCCCGCAACGTGCCGCAGGCCGTGGCGGTGGACAAGATGCTGGCCGACCGGAACGAGCGGGTGGACCTGGTGCTGCTCCTGGACGTGGCGGAGTCCGAGCTGGTGCAGCGGCTCCTGGCGCGCGCCGCCAAGGAAGGGCGCAGCGACGACAACCTCGAATCCATCAAACGGCGGCTCCAGGTGTATCATGAGCAGACGGCGCCGCTGGTGGCGTACTACGAGCGGCAGGGGGTCGTGAGGCGCGTGCCGGGATCGGGGAGCGTGGACGACATTCAGTGCGGCGTGCGGCAGGCCCTGGGGGCCGTGGCGTGATCACCATCAAGTCGCCGCGCGAGATCGCGCTGATGGCGCGCGCCGGCCACATCGTGGCCGACGTGCTCGCCCTCGTGCGCTCGCGGGCGGTGCCCGGCGTCTCCACCTGGCAGCTGGACCTCGTCGCCGAGGAGTTCATTCGCTCGCACGAGGGCGCCACGCCCTCGTTCAAGGGGCTCTACGGCTACCCGGCCACGCTGTGCACCTCGATCAACGGCGAGGTGGTGCACGGGATCCCGTCCAAGAAGCGGGTCCTGGCGGCCGGCGACATCGTGAGCGTGGACGTGGGCGCGTGCGTGGGCGGACTGCACGCCGACGGCGCCGTGACCGCGACGGTGGGTGAGGTCTCGGCCGAGGCGCGAAAGCTGCTCGAGACCACGGAGCGCGCGCTGGCGGCCGGCATCGCGGCGGCCCGGGCCGAGGGGCACGTGGGCGACATCGGCAACGCCGTGCAGCTGGTCGCGGAGGCGGAGGGGTACGGCGTGGTGCGCGAGCTGGTGGGGCACGGCATCGGGACGCAGTTCCACGAGGAGCCGCAGATCCCGAACTACGGCGCCCCGCACCGCGGCCCGCGCCTGCTGGCCGGCATGACGGTCGCCATCGAGCCGATGATCAACCTCGGCCGGCCCGAGGTGCGCACCCTGCCGGACAAGTGGACCGTGGTGACGGTGGACGGTTCCCTCTCGGCCCACTTCGAGAACACCGTGCTGATCACCGAGAACGGGGCGCGCATCCTCACCGTGCCGACGCCGGCGGCGGCCGCGCACCCGGCAGGGGCGTAGCCGCGTCGAGGCGTCTGCTAAGGTCCGGATCGCGCGGGCCGCCAGGAGGCCACCAGCTCGGTGGCCTCTTTGACATTCGACACTGATCTCGTCACACGTCGGCCCGCAGCGCCCTCGCCGGATCCATCGCGGCGGCGCGGCGCGCCGGGATCCAGCTCGCCCCCGCCGCCACGGCCGACATCAGGGCGGCGGCCACGAGCAGCGTGGCGGGGTCGGCGGCGGCGACGCCGAAGAGCAGCGCGGTCATCAGTCGGGTGAGTGCCAGCGTCACGGCCACGCCCAGGGCCAGGCCGAGCGCGACCACGGGAGCCGCCTGGATCAGGATCTGCCGTCGTACCGCCGCGGGCCGCGCGCCGAGCGCGATGCGGACCGCGATCTCGCGCGAGCGCAGCGTCACCATGTAGGACACCACGCCGTAGAGTCCCACCGCGCCGATCAGCAAAGCGGCGAGCGACGCGATCTCCAGCAGTTCCAGGGTGAAGGCCGTGCGCGACGTCGAGCGCGCCACGACCTCGGCCATGGTGCGGACGCCGTAGACGGGCACCGCGGGCGCCAGGGCGGCGAGCGTGCGCTGCACCGCCACGGCAACCTCGTGCGGGTCGGCGGCGCTCCGGACGACGAACGCCAGCGCCCGCGGTGTCCAGCGGGTCGCGGCTTCGCGCCCGTCCGCCTCGGCGGGGCCGGGGGCCGTCACCAGCGGGAGATAGACCGTTTCGTCGGGCGACTGGTCGAGCCGGGTGCCCCGCACGTCGCCGGTCACGCCCACCACCGTGAACTCCGGACCCGCGGGCGAGAGGAGCACGCGCCGGCCCACGGCCGGCCCGTCCGCCCAGTACCGCTTCGCGAGCGCGCGGGTGACGATGACTTCGAGCGGCGCCCGCGCCGGATCGGGGCGGTCGAACGCGCGGCCCTGGAGCAGCGGAATGCCGAGCGCGCCGAAGGCGCCGGGCGTCGCGTAGACGACCTGGTGGACCACCGGCATCGCGCCCATGGCGACCGGTCGGTCCGGGATGAACAGCGCGGTGTCGGCGCGCCCCTCGTCGTCCAGCGGGACCTTCGAGACGACGCCGACGGCTCGTACGCCGGGGAGAGTCGTCAGGCGGTTGATGGCCTGGGTCACGAGGCCGACCACGGCGCCCGTGGTGGGATACGCGGCCTCGGGCAGCTCGACGCGCAAGGTCGTGGCCTGCGACGGGTCGAACCCCGCCGGGACCGAACGCAGGGAGCGAAAGGTCCGGACCATCAGACCGGCGCCGCAGACCAGCGTGAGCGCCAGGGCCATCTGGACCACCACCAACGCGCGCCGGGCGCGGTGCCGCCGCCGCGTCGGCGTGGCTCCGCGCGCCGTCTCCACCAGGACGGCGCCGCCCTCGGAGCCGAAGGCGCGCAGCGCGGGCACGACGCTCGTCGCCAGGGCCGCCAGCAGGGTGACGCCGGCGGCGACGGCGAGGACCGGGCCGTCGAGCGCCACGCCGTCGAGCCTCGGAATGGCGATCCGCGAGCCGAGGGCGCGCAGCACTCCGGTGCCCGCCACGGCGAGCGCGAGGCCCAAGACGGCGCCGAGGGCGGAGAGCACGAGGCCTTCCGCGAGGAACTCGGCCACGATCGCGCCGCGTCCCGCGCCGAGGGCGCGGCGGACCAGCAGGTCGTGCTGCCGCTCTTCAGCCCGGACCAGGAACAGATTGGCGACGTTCGCGCACGCGATCAGCAGCAGGAGCGCGGCGGCGCCGAAGACGACCCACAGCGCCCGCCCGACGCCCCCGACCATGGTCTCGGCGAGCGAGCGCACCACGGCTCGCATCCTGGTGAGTCGAATCGCGGGGGCGGTGAGGCGGCCGGGGAACGCTTCGGGCACGTGAGGCAGGAGCGTCTGGAGGTCGGCCGCGGCCGCCGCGGCGGTGACGCCCGGCCGCAGCCGGGCGACGGCGCGGAGGTCGAACACCGCCGACGAGGTACGGGCCGGGTCTATCTCGACGGGGAGCCACAAGTCCGAGCGCTCGTCGGGGAAGGCGAAGCGCCGCGGGACGACGCCGACCACCTCGCGCGCCATCCCGTCCACGATCACCGTGCGCCCGACGATGCCGGGGTCGGACGCGTAGCGCCGCGCCCACAGCCGCTCGCCGAGGACGACCACGGCCGCGCCGGGAAGGTCCTCGTCGTCGCGCAGCACCCGCCCCAGGAGCGGGGTGATGCCGAGCACGCGGAACACGCTCGCGCTGGCGCGCGTGGCCTCGACCCGCTCGGCGTGCGCGGCGTCGCCGGTCCCGGCGTCGCCGAGGTTCACCGACGCGGTGCGATAGGCGCCGACGTCCGAGAACACGTGATTGGCGCGGCGGTAGTAGAGGTAGGTGGCGTCCGACTGGTCGACGCCGCTGATGCCCTGGACCGCCAGGGTGTGCGAGAGGTCCACCAGTTGCTGCGGCCGCGCGAAGGGCAGCGGGCGGAGCAGCACGCCGTCCACCAGGCTGAAGACGGCCGTCGTCGCGCCGATGCCGACCATCAGCGTCACGCCCGCGGTGGCGGCGAAGACGGGCGCGCGCACCAGGCGCCGCACGCTGCGGCGCAGCTGCCTGGGCAGGTCCTCGATCCACGCCACCGTGCGGCGGAAGTGGAAGGCCTCCCGGGCGAGGCCCAGGTTGCCGAAGCGCCGCCGCGCCTCGTAGGCGGCGTCCTCCCGGGAGCGGCCCTCGGCGACCAACCGATCCGTCTCCAGCGCGAGGTGCGCCGCGATCTCCTCGCGGAAGTCCTCCTCGTTCCGGCGCCGGCGCCTCAGGATCAGCAGGGGATTCCGCACGTCAACCCGTAGACGGCCGGAGACCGAGGACGAGGCCGATCGCCTCGGCGAGCGCCGACCACTCGCGCGTCTCCCGCGCCAGTTGGCGCCGCCCGGACGCGGTCAGCTCGTAGAACCGGGCGCGGCGGTTGTGTTCGGAGCTGCCCCACTCGGCTTTGATCCAGCTGCGCTCCTCGAGCCGCTGCAGTGCGGGGTAGAGCGAGCCGTGGTCCACGAGGATGCCGTCGCGGGACGCGGCCTGGATGGCGCGGGCGATGCCCTGGCCGTGCGCGCGGCCGGAGGCGAGGGTGCGCAGGATCAAGAGGTCGAGCGTGCCCTGGAGGAGCGGCGAGCGGTCTCGGGTAGTCATTCTACCCGTAGTCTACGGCGCTCGGGTAGAATGTCAACAGGAGCCGGTATCTGGCACCATGCGCGCGTCGAATCTGGAGCTTTTCGTAGTACCAGGCTCCACCTAAGATAGCCGTTCCGGCATCCGTCGTCCGCTCTTGGAGAGGAGGACGCGGTGATGAGCGCGCCCCGATATGTTCGACCCCTGCTGCTCGCATTGGGGTTGATCGTCGCCGTGCGGCCCCTGCGGGTGGCCGCGCAACAGCAGGCGGACACCGCCACCGGGCGGGCGGCCGCACCGGCGCCTCCGGCAAGCGGCGTCGTCCGCCAGTCCCTGGACGATGCCTGGTGGACCGGACCGATCATGACGAACGGCGCCGGCACGTTGCCCCGCGGCCATTTCCTGATCGAGCCGTATTTCTACGACGTGACCGCGTCCGGTTCGAACGGATACGGCTCGCGCGCGTACGTGCTCTACGGACTCGCGGACCGTCTGACCGTGGGCGTGATCCCGATCCTCGGCTACACTCGGCCGAGCAACGGTCCGAGCAGCTCCGGCATCCGTTTCGGCGACTTCACCGTGGCGGGCCAGTACCGGCTCACGCTGTTCCGTCCCGGCCGGGCGATGCCGACGTGTTCCTTCGAGGTGCAGGAGACGTTCCCGACCGGAGCGTACGATCGTCTCGGCGACCGCCCGAGCAACGGGATCGGGAGCGGAGCTTTCACCACCACGCTGTCGCTGAACACCCAGACGTATTTCTGGATGCCGAACGGCCGCATCCTGCGGATGCGCTTCAACGTGTTCCAGGCATTCTCGAGCGAGGCGAACGTCGAAGACGTGAGCGTGTATGGCACGCCCGCCGGGTTCCGCGGGCGCGCCAGGCCGGGCAGCGCCTCGTTCATCTATGCGTCATGGGAATACAGCGTGACCCAACGCTGGGTGCTGGCGCTCGACGCCACCTACACTCACACGCGCAACACCAGCGTGACGGGCTACGACCTGCTGGATTCCACCTCTGCGTCGAATCCGTCGAGCGTCCGCCTGGACTCGGGTTCCAGCGACGCGTTCAGCTTCGCGCCGGCGGTGGAGTACAACTGGCGATCGAGCCTGGGCGTGATCGTCGGCGCGCGGCTGGTTCCGGCGGGCCACAACACCACCGCCTCGGTCACGCCGGCGGTCGCGATCAACGTCGTGTACTGATCAGCGGCGTCGGGCGGCGGTGCTCGCAGCGGACACAGTCACGATTGGTGCGGGAACTGAGAGACACAGCAGGTCACTCTTCGTGAATCATGAGGTTCCGGTCGCCCGAAACGGGTGGTTTCGGGTGAGAGATAGCTGGAAAGTGCGCACAGGCGCGGTGGCGACCCCCTGAGTCCTGTTCAAGCTTCCGCATGAGGGTCACGCCTTTCACAAGTGCCGCAGGCAAGCACTATGACATCCCATAGGTGGTGCTCAGACACTGTCTGACGTCTTGCGGCGGGTGCCTCCGGCGCTAGTCTCAGGTGCGTTCCCGTAACGGGTTCTCCCGACACAATCGCACGAGCGCACACGATGCACCCCGGGGCTGTCACTCTCCTCGCGAGTCTGGTTGCGTGCTCGTCCTCGATGCTCGAGGCCGTGAAGCTGCTGCGCACCTACGCGAGGTCGCAGGAGGTAGTGGCCATTGTCGGCCCGAGCGGCAGCGGGAAGTCACACCTCGCGCGCGTGCTCCACGCTTTGAGTGATCGTCCGGGCCAGTTGGCTGAGGTGAGCGCAGGCGAGCTGTCCGACTCGCTCGCGCACGACCAGCTCTTTGGTCACGAGCGCGGGGCGTTCACCGGCGCGCTGTTGCGCCGTCACGGGTTGTTCGCCGAGGCCGGGCTCGGAACGGTGCTGCTCGACGACTTCCATCTGCTCGACCGGACGGGGCAGGCGATGCTGCTCCGCGTCCTCGACGCGGGGATGTACAGGCCGCTGGGCAGCGATCGCCAGGTCCCCGCCCAGGCGCGTGTCATCGTGGGCTCGGGTCGGGACCTCGACGAGTTGGTTCGCGAGGGGAAGCTCCTTCCGGACCTCCGGTACCGCATCGGGTTCTGTGCGATCCCGTTGGCCCCGCTAGCGGAGCGACGCGATGACATCGGCCCGCTGGCTGCGAGGTTCCTGAGTGACTGTCTCTCCGGCGATGCGTGCGCCGTAGTCGCGTTATCGCCGGACGTGCTGCCGGTTTTCGAGGCCGCGCCATGGCCTGGGAACGTGCGTGAGCTGCGAGCGGCGATCCGGCTGGCACACCTTAAGGCTGTGGCTGATCGAGAGACGACGATTCGCTTCGAGCATCTCCCTATACACCTGCAGATCGGCCTGAAGTACGATGCCCGGAGCGATCGGGCGACGAAGATGAGGCTGGTGGCGTGGGCGCTTTGGCGCTCCGGCGATCGCGTCGAGCACGCCGCGGAGCTGATCGGAGCGCACCGCAACACAGTCTCGGCGCTTCGCCTCGAGCTGCGGGCCCGCGAGCAGGCCACCGCTGCGCCCAACGCGGCTTGTCCGGATGTGCAAACGGACGCTGTTCAGCAGGAGGCGAGTTAGTCGTTCAGGGACATGCCCTTGCGCGCCTCGCGGCTTGCGCTCGGCAACGGGCGCGCACAAGTGAAGACCTGCGGTTGTGCAGTCCTGCTGTCAGCGCAGATTCGCCCCCGGTTCCAAGTCAGCATTCATCAAGCACATAAGCGTGACCTCCCGGGGTTGAGTGGCTGGCACGCGGCGTGCTTTGCCACGCGGCGACCACCTCGCGGGGTGCCGCATCCCGACCGATTCGCTGATCTCGAAGCTGCCGCTCTCGAACTCGTTCGAGGCGGGCTATCTCGAGTACAACGGCATCCTGCCGCTCGAGGTGGCTGGCGAGCGGCTGCGTGTGGCCATCGCGAACGAACCGGCGATCGAGGTGCTGGACGACCTCGAATTGTCGTTCGGCCTGCCGCTCGACCTGGTACCCGTCAGCCACGATGCTCTTGCCGATGGCATACGGCGCGCCTTCGCGGCGGCGGAGTCAGTCGTGGAGCTGGTGCGCGATCTGGACGCCGAGGTTGGAACGTCGGGGGAGGGTGGCGATGCCCCGCTGGCCGACGCGCGGGATCTCGCCAACCAGCCGCCCGTCATCCGCTTCGTCAACCTGCTCATCCGGGAAGCGCACGACGCCCGGGCCTCAGACATCCACCTGGAATCCGCTCGCGAGGGGCTGCGAGTCCGCTTCCGCGTTGACGGTGTGCTCTCCGAGGTGCCCAACCCGCCAAAGGCACTGCAGGCAGCCGTCGTCTCGCGCGTCAAGCTGCTGGCCGAGCTCGATATCGCCGAGCGGAGGCTGCCACAGGACGGACGTATTCGGGTGCGTCTGGAGGAACGCGAGCTGGATCTGCGTGTCTCGACGGTGCCGACCCTCTACGGCGAGTCCGTGGTGCTCCGGCTCCTTGATCGCGGAGGCCGACCGGTGGCGCTCGAGGACCTCGGCATGGGCCCGGCCACGCTGGAGCGGTTCCGTGTTCTGGCCGCTCGCCCTCACGGGATCCTGCTGGCGACCGGGCCGACGGGAAGCGGCAAGACGACGACGCTTTATGCGGCGCTCGGCCTGAGGCAGCGCGCGGAGGAGAAGATCGTCACGGTCGAGGACCCGGTCGAATACCACCTCGACGGTGTCACGCAGGTGCCGGTCAACCGGAAGGTCGGGATGACCTTCGCCGCCGCGCTCCGGAGCATCCTGCGGCAGGACCCCGACGTGTTGATGGTCGGGGAGATGCGAGACCCGGAGACCGCGGAAATCGCCGTCCAGTCCGCGATGACGGGGCACCTCGTCTTCTCGACGCTCCATACCAACGACGCGGTGGGCGCGTTGGCGCGGCTCCTCGATCTCGGGGTCGAGGCGTATCTCGTGGCGGCGACGCTCGAGGGCGTGCTCGCGCAGCGGCTCGTGCGACGGATCTGTCCCGACTGCCGAGAACCGTATGCGCCCGATCCCCAGGCGGTCGCGCTCCTGGCACAGCATCCGGTGGGTAAGCGTACGCTGCTGCGCGGCGCGGGCTGCCCGGCGTGCCGCGGCACGGGGTTTCGTGGACGGACGGGGATCTTCGAGCTGCTCACGGTATCGGACGAGGTTAAGCAGGCGGTGGCCCGGGGGATGAGCGCCGGAGACCTGCGGGATCTGGCGCGTGGCCAGGGGATGGTGTCGCTGCGCCAGGACGGCTGGACGCGAGTCGAGGCCGGCATCACGACCGTCGAGGAGGTGCTGCGTGTCACCGAAGCGTGAGACGGGCAGACACCCGCGCCCCGAGGCACTGGGCTTCACGCTGATCGAGATGCTGGTCGTGATCGTGGTGATTGCCATTCTGGCCGGACTCGTCGGTCCGCTGGTCTTCCGTAACGTCGGCGATGCCAAGGTGAGCGCGGCCAAGGCGCAGATCGAGATCTTCGGACTGGCTCTGGACCAGTACCGCCTCGACAACGACTACTATCCGAGCACGGCCCAGGGGCTGGACGCGCTTCGTACGATGCCGACGGGCGATCCGCCGCCGCGCAACTGGCGCGGCCCCTACCTCAAGAAGCCGGTGCCCCTCGACCCGTGGGGCCGGGCCTACGCCTACCAGAGTCCGGCCGACTCCAACGCCAACGGCTATGACCTCGTCTGCTACGGCCGCGACGGGAAGCCGGGCGGCGATGGCGAGGACGCGGACATCCGCTGATGGCCACGTTCCGCTTCGAGGCGGCGCGGGCCGACGGGCACGCGGTGCGTGGGCGACTCGAGGCCGCTTCCCAGAGCGCGGCGGCCGCGGCGCTCTCGGCGCGCGGTCTGTTTCCCGTGCTCGTGGAGCCGGCCGGCGAGCGAGGGGCGCCCGGGATCTGGCGCAGACCAGGCGCGCGCGACCGGGCCACCGCGCTGCGCAGCCTCGCCACACTGGTGGACGCCGGCGTGCCACTGGAGCGGGCGCTGCAGGCGACGGAGAGAGTCGTGGCGGGCGAGCTGTGCGAGACGCTGGGCCGCGCCAGTGCACGCGTGCGCGAAGGCAGCTCGCTCGGTGCGGCCCTGGCGGCCGAGGGAACGGTCTTCTCCGGAGTCACGATCGGCCTGGTGAGGGCGGGCGAGCGGGGCGTCGGGCTCGGCGTGGCGCTCCTGCAGGCCGCGGAGCAGGCGGAGCGCGAGGCGGAGATGGCGTCGCGGATTCGTGCCGCGCTGGCGTATCCAGTGCTACTGTGCGCGGTGGGGTGCATCTCGGTGGGTCTGATCGTGGTCGTGGTGATCCCGCGCTTCGCCGCGATCCTCGGCGACCTCGGCCAAGCCCTGCCGCCGGCGACCCGGGTGCTCATTGCGATGTCGAATATCGTCCGGGGTTGGGGCGTGGCCCTCGCCGTTGCACTGGTCTTGCTGACCGCCGGGGTGGCGCAGGTGATTGGCTCCAGGCGCCGTGCCTGGCACGAGCAACTCCTGCGCGCACCCGTTCTCGGGCCGCTCCGGCACGGCTTCGCCACCAGCCGCGTCACGCGGATCCTGAGCGCGCTGCTCCAGACGGGGACGCCCGCGCTTGCGGCCCTCGACATCGCGCGTGATGCCGCGGGCGACGCTGCGGTCGCCGGGCGGCTCGAGCGCTCCCGGGAGCTCGTGGCGCAAGGCGAGGGGCTCGCGGCCGCGCTGCGCGCCACCGGTGCCATCACCCACACCGCGCTGCAACTCGCCACGATCGGCGAAGGCAGCGGCCGGCTCCCGGCACTGCTCCGGCAGGCGGCCGACCTCGAAGAGGAGCAGGCGGAGCGGCACCTGCGCTCCTTGGTGTCGCTGCTGGAGCCTGCCCTGATTGTGGCGTTCGCGGATGCGGTGGCGTTCGTGGCCGCCGCCCTGCTTCAGGCGGTGTACTCCGTGCGGCCGACGTGATCACGCACGGGTTGACCGTGCGGAGGCGCAGCACCGGTGCGGGCGTGACCCTGATCGAGCTGCTGGTCGTGCTCGTTCTGCTGGGCGTCCTCCTAGGCGTGAGCGGTCTCGCGGTCGGGAGCTTCGGTGCCCCCCGCGACTCCGCTCGGGTGCGGGTGTTGGCAGCCGCGCGCGCGCAGGCGATCCGCTCGGGGGTGGCCGTGTCGGTCCGGTTCGACTCGGCGTTCGTGCGGTTCTGGCCGGACGGCAGGGCCGTGGGCCCGGGCGTCGATCCGCTCACGGGAGCGCCGGATGCGGCCCGCTGAGCGTGGCGTGGTGCTGCTCGAGATCCTCGCCGCCGTGTTGATCCTCACGGTGGCGGGGCTCAGCCTCGTGGCGCTGACGGCCGCCGCTGCTCGGGCAACAGCGGCCGCCCAGGACCGGGAGCGCACGCAGGTGGATGAGGACCGGCTCCTCGCCGCCTACAGCCTGCTCGGCCGCGGCGACCTCGACGTGCGCCTCGGGAGCCGTGTCGTGGGTCCGTATCTCGTGCAGGTCGAGCGGCCGGAGCGGGCGCTGTACCGGATCGCCGTCGCCGAGCAGCGCGCGCCGACCGTGGAGGACCTCGTCACCGTCGTCTACCGACCGGAGCCATCGGATGCGCCGTAGCGGCTTCACCCTCATCGAGGTGATCATCGCCCTCAGCCTCGCGGCCATGGTGGTCTTGCTCGCGCACCGGGTGTTCGCCTCGGTCGTGGAGGGCAGCCAGCGGGTGCGCGAGGCCCGAACTCGGCTCGACCGAGAAGCCAACGCCGGCCGGTGGCTGACCGCGGCGTTCGGCTCGCTCACGGTCGGGACCGTGGGCGGATCGTTCGACGGCGAGCCGGCACGGGTGTCCTTCTCGGCCTGGCTGCCGGTGGCGTCGGGGGGCTTCGCCCCGTCGCGTGTAGCGCTCGGTCTGGAGGAGGGGCGGCTGGTCGCTCGACTCGACCAAGGCGACTCGGTCGTTCTCGCGGACAGCGTCGCGTCCGCGACGTTCGACTACCTCCTCGAACCCGGCGCCAACGAGCGCTGGGTCGGCGAGTGGATCTCCCCCGTCTCGGCGCCGGTGGCCGTGCGGCTTCGTTTCAAGCGAGAATTGCCCGTGGGTAATGTGGAGGCCGCCGATACGCTGCTCCTGCTCGTGGGGCCGCGCGGGTGAGCGCCTCCAGAGGCTTCGCCCTGATCGCGGTCCTGTGGACCGTGACCGCGCTGGCGGGGATCGTCGGGCTCGCGGTCGGCGCAGCACGCCTGGGCCAGCAGGAGAGTGTCAACCGCATCGCGCTCGCACGCGGCCGGTGGGCGGCCGAGGCGTGCCTCGCCATCGCGCAGGCGCGGTGGGCGCAGCACCGGCTTCGCGACACCACGGCGACGGACCTAGGGCGAGGGACGCGCTGCACCTGGCGTCTCGCGGACCCCACCGCACGCCTCAACGTCAACACCGCCGATCCCGCCGATGTGGCTGCTCTGCTGTGCGCGCCGCGCGCGCCACGGTGCCCGGTGGATACGATCGTGGCCTTGCGGCGTGCACAACCATTCACCGACCTCGAGCAGGTGGCGGCCCTGCCTGACGTGGATTCGGCGCGGCTGGCCCTGTTCACGGTTGACGGGCCCGGCTCCGTGAATGTCAACGCGGCGCAGGCCGCCGTGTTGCTCGCCATCCCCGGCCTGACCCCCGAGGCCGCCGTACGGCTCCAAGAGCGCCGCGCCCTCGGGCGGCCCATCGCGAGTCTGGATGCGCTCGCCGCGCATCTCTCCGCCGACGCGCGCGCCGCGCTTCTCGCGCATTACGCCGATCTCGCCCGACAGGTGACCTTCGCGGCGCCCGTCCTGACACTCACCGTCCGCGGCTGGGTAGACGGCGTCGGAGCGGCGGACCGGCTTGATGCGACCATCGAGGTGCTCGCCGTCCCGCTCCCGGATAGGCTGGCGATGGTGCGCCGGAGAATGTCGTGAAGAGGGTTCTGGGCATCGGAGTCTCGGGGGACTCCGTCCGGGCGGTGCTGGTCGAGCGCGACAGGATTGCCTGGGCTGGCCTGGCGTCCTATTCCGGCGAGGCCGACCTCGCGGAGGTCGTGGGTCGGCTCGCAGCGGAGGCCGGCGTTCCGGTGAGGCGCGCGCGGGTCGTATTCGAACGCGACGTCGTCCAGCTCCGTACGATCGTCCCCGCACCGCCGCTCCGTGGGGAAGCCCTGCGCCGCTACGTGGTCCTCGAGACGCCGCGCCTCTTCCGGAAGAACGACCACCGCTTGGTGGTGGACGGCGTCGCGATCGACGCCGGTTCGGGCGCTCCCGCGCTGTGGGCGGGCGCGATCGCGGAGACGCTCGTCGAGTCGGCGCTGGACGGCTGCTCCCAGGCGGGCCTGGCTGTCGAGGCGGTGGGGCCTGCGGCTGACGTTCTGCCCTGCGCACTCGCCGCTCCGCCGGCGCAGGGCGACGTGGCCTTCCTCAACGGGGGCACTACCGAGATCCTCTCGCTTGGGCCCTCCGGCGCCTGGCGAAGCCGCCGCGTCGGCGGCGCCGAGGCCCGCGGTGCCGTGTGGAGCCCGGCGCTCGTCCGCACTGGGGCGGAAGCGAGTCACTTCGCGGCGGCGTACGCCGCGGCCGTGGCGCGCCCGAAGCTCGATTTCTCGCCGCCGCGCTTGGGAGTAGCGCGGCGCCGCACCGCAGCCCGGCACCGGGTTCGACTGGCCATCGTCGGCGTCGGCTTGTGGCTGCTGGCGGGCTCCACCTACGCGCTGCGGCTGGCGGCGGAGAGCGCTGAAGTGCGGCGCGAGCTGGCCCGGAGCGCTCCAAGTGTTGAAACCGCCCTGGCTCTACGCCGCGACCTCGACGCCGCGACGGCGACGCTCGCGACCATAGCCACGGCGGAGCGCGCTCGCTCGCACCAGGTCGCGCTGCTCGCGGGTCTCACTGCCGCGCTCGGAGACTCGGCCTACCTCGTCGCGCTCCAATCGGGTGCTGACGGCACCGTCCGTTTGGTGGGGTACGCCCCGGCCGCGACCCGGGTGCTGGCCGAGCTGGAGCGAGTGCCGGGTCTCGGGAGCCGGAAGCTCGAGGGGCCGGTATCGCGCGAGGCGCCGGCCGGCGGGGCGGAGATGGACCGCTTCTCGATCGTCGCCCAGCGGATACGCGCGCCATGACGGCCCGTGACCGCAGAGCGCTCCTCCTGGGCGTCGGCACCGTGGTGGTGGCGGTCCTGGCGCTCCGGCTGGTTCCCGCAGCGGTGCGCGCCGTCCTGGCGTGGCGAGCTCGAGTGGCTGAGCAGCGCGAAACGCTCGCTCGCGAGCAGGACCTGCTCGGAGCGGTGCCGACGCTCAGGGACTCGCTCGGTCTCGCCTTGGCTGGCGTCGTTGCGCTGGCGCCGAGTCTCGTCGCAGCCGGCACCACGGCGGAGGCTGCCGCAAGCCTCGCCTCGCTGGTAACGCTCGCCGCGAGCCGCCACGACATCAAAGTCGTGCGAATGGACCCGCTGCCCGATTCCGCGGCAGGCGTGTTTGCGCGGGTGGCTGTGCACGCCGAGTTGGAAGGCGACGTGCGTGGCTTGACGCAGGTGCTCCGCGCGCTCGAGACCGGCCAGCCGCTCCTCACGGTGATGGCGATGTCGGTGGACGCGCCGACGCCGACGGGGCCCACGGGCGCACGAGAGGTGCTGCGAATCAGCCTGACCGTCGCCGGCTACGGCCTGCGAAAGGGATCTGGCTGATGCGCGCTCTGCTGTTGGGTGTCGGCGCCTGGACCTTGCTCGTGACCGGTATCGCCGCTGCGGGGTGGGCTGCGGTGGGCCGCGAGCCACCGAGCGTACCCTTGACGACCCCCGCTGCGAGAGCTGCGAGTGTGTCGGATACCACTCCATACGCCGCGGACTCCCTGGGCCAGGCAGTCATCGGCCGGGACCTGTTCCGATCCACCCGGCGGCCCGCGGCTGTGGCCTATGATCCCGGCCGACCGGACGTGGCTGCCGTGCTGCTTCAGCCTAGACCGGTGCTGTCGCTTTCCGGCATCGTCTGGGGGGCGATGCCCGAGGCTGTGATCGAAGGCCTGCCTGGAGCGACAGGGCCGAGAGTCGTGCGAACAGGGGATGTGGTGGCACAGCTCACGGTGAAGGGGATCGGGCTGGCAAGCGTCGTAATCGTAGGGATGGACACCACGTGGACGCTCACGGTGAGGGAGCCATGGCGGTAGGGTGGCGGGGAAGTCTGGTGGCCGGCCTGGTGTTCTCCGCGAGCAACTTGGCCGCGCAGGACACGGCCGCCGTCCGTGAGTCACACGACAGGGTGAGCGTGCGGTTCGTGGATGCCGACCTGCGCGCCGTCATTGAGGCACTGGGTCGTTACCTCCCTAAGCCGGTCATCGTGGGCAGCGTCCAGCCCGTGCGCGTCTCGCTGGAGACGCCGGGACCGGTGGCTCGGCCGACGCTCGTGACGCTGCTGCGGGGTGTGCTCGAGAGCCAGGGTCTCCAGCTCGTCGAGGACTCGACCTACTTCGATGTGCGGCCCAAGGCGCCCACAGCGACGGCGGCGCCCCCGGGAGCCCAGGCAGGGCAAGCGCCATCGGCCCCGGTCCAGCTCTTCGTCATTCGCCTCAAGCATGCTCGGGCGGCTGATGTCGCGGCGACCGTGAACCAGCTCTTCGGCGGAGCGGGGGAATTCGCGGGCGGCGGAGGGCTCTCGACCGGTACGTTGTCGGAAGAGTTGCGCCGCAACGCGGTGCCACCGGTCGGGGCTCCCGGAGTTGAGCCCACGCTGAGTGGGCCGGGGTCGCAACGCGGCGCGACGCTCAGCGGGGCCGTGACGATCGTGCCGGACGAGCGGACCAACTCACTCCTGGTTCATGCTTCACAGCCTGACTTCGAAGTGCTTCGAGCGGCCGTAGATCAGCTCGATATCCGACCTCTTCAGGTGTTGATCGAGGTGCTTATAGTCGAGGCCGAGCGCGATCGCAGTCTGTCGCTCGGATCGAACATCGTCCTCCCGCCTCAGCCTCTTGACCACACCCATGGCACGATCGGCGGAACCATCGCGGGCGCGAGCCTCGGGGACTTCGTCCTGAACCTCCTCAACGTGGGGCATGCCCAGGTGACTGCGGCGATTTCCGCGGCGGCGAGCCGGGGGGACGTCAAGATCATCTCGCGCCCCGTGCTCTTGGCCTCGAACAATACGGAGGCGAGCATCCTCGTGGGGTCCCAGCAGCCATTCGTGCAGGTGAGCCTGGCACTCCCTACGAGCACGCCCGCCATGGACCAAGTGGTCCAGTACCGTGACGTGGGCACAAAGCTGACCGTCCGGCCTACGATCGACCAGGATGGCTACGTTTCGCTCGACATCCACCAAGAGGTCAGCCAGGCGACAGCAGTGACTCAGTTCAACGCACCGGTCATTTCGACGCGAGAGATTGCGACGCAGGTGCTCGTTAGGGACAGCCAGACAATCGTGCTGGGTGGAATGCGCGACGCCGAGCTGGATGTCACCCAAGGCGGCGTGCCGTTCCTTTCCTCGATTCCGCTGCTAGGTGGCCTGTTTGGCAGCGCAAACCGGACAGCCAACCAGACGGAGTTCTACCTCTTCCTTACCCCTCGGATACTGAAGAACGACGCCGATGCCGACGGCGTCACTGCGCCGCGGCTGCCTGCGCGGAGTAACGAGTGACAGCGCCGCGGCCGCAGCGCGACGACCCGACCTCGTTCTGCGGCATGCTCGGCTCACACCCGGCGATGCTCGATCTGTTCGCAGGTATCAAACGGGCCGCCTTACTCGACGCCCCTGTGGTGGTGTACGGTCCGACCGGCTCAGGGAAGGAGCTGGTCGCGCGGGCGCTGCACGCGTTGAGTGCCATGAACGATGGCCCGCTGTGCGTGGTCAACGTCTCGGCGCTGCCAGACACACTGGTGGAGAGTGAGCTCTTCGGGAGCTCTCGTGGGGCTTTCACCGGAGCGGTATCCGACCGGCGTGGCCTGATCGAGAGCGCCGCCGGCGGGACGCTGTTCTTAGATGAGGCAGGTGAGCTACCTACGCACGTGCAGGTGAAACTGCTCCGAGCCTTGGAGTACGGCGAAGTCCGCCGGATCGGCGCGGCGGCAGCGGTTGCGACACGGTTCCGACTAGCGGTCGCGGTGCAGACAGACCCCGTGGCCCTGCGCGATGCGGGGCGCTGGCGAGACGACTTCTACTACCGCGTGACCGGCGTTGTCTTGCGGGTGCCCTCCCTCGCCGAGCGGCGCACGGACATTCCGATGCTGGCGAGCGCATTCGCCCGTGCCCAGGGACTGCCGGCGCTTGACCCCGATGCCGTGGTCCTGCTGGAGCGTCATGCGTGGCGTGGCAACGTCCGGGAGCTGCAGCGCAGCCTGATGCGAGCGGCCTACCATGCGACCGGTGGCTCGCTGAGCGCCGCGGCCGTGCGCGCGGCGCTGGGTGACGCGCCGACGGCCGAGCCGAGCAGGGGCTCGTCCCTCGACGGCATAAAGGCGCGCCACGTCAGGGAGACGGTTGCTGCCTACGCCGGTGATACGCGCCGAGCTGCGGCGGCGCTCGGGATCTCCCGTAGTCACGTCTACCGGTTGCTGCGGTGCGCGACGAGCGTTCAGGAGCCCGCACCCACACTCGCCGAGGCGAATGGCGGGCTCAACGGCGTAGGCGGTGGTGAACGAGCGAACGCTTCCGCTAGTCCCCCTTCCCAGTAAGGAGGCACCGGTCAGTGGTCCGCTTGCTGTGAGAGGGAAGCCACTGAGGAACACCCGTTCTCGCCGGCGAGACGGGTTTCTCCCCTGCGGCAACGGGAGCAAGGGCGGGCGGTGGCAAGTCCTTCCCTGCTAACGAGATAACCTAGACATTGCGTCGGCATGGGCCCTGCGTTGGGCGTCGATGACAGGCGGTTCCTGGTTACCGATCCCCCGCAGGGAGCCCAGTATGCGCCGACTCGCGATGTTGGCTTTGTGCCCCGTTATGGCCGTCGCAGCCTTCGCTTCGCACTTGAAGGCGCAAGGCAACCCGAACATCAAGCCCCCCTGTGTCTGCCCGCCCGGCCCCAGCCCATGCACGGTGACCCCGAATGCGGGATCCGACACGGTGCCAGCCAACGGGGCCCTCGACTCGGTGGTCTTCACTGTGAAGAATACGGGCGGCACCTACACCGACACCTACAGCCTCACGATGACGTGCACGAGCATCACGTGCACCCGTACGGGCAACCCGAGCCCAACGCTGCTGACGCTCTCACCCGGCAACTCCGGCATGGCTTGGGTCAAGTTTTACCATCCGTCTTCGCCCGGCTCCGGCAGCGTGGCGCTCACTGCGACCGACACCATCAGCGGCGACTTTCAAGCCACAGGTACCTGGAACATCATCACCACGCCACCGTCTGGGCCGCCGACGATCGCGCTGCAGAACTTCAACGGCGTCGATCAGGATCGGGGGCTCTGCCTCACGTTCGGCGCCGGCCAGGCCGCAGGATTGAGTTGTGGCGATCTGTTTGTGACCCATGCGATGCCGGCCTACCGCACGATGAATCGGGATCGCCAGCTTACCCTCTTCTACAGCTCAGCCGCGGCGGCCCCGCGGCCTACGGTGGCGGCGTGGGTGACCCAGCCCCAGAGCCAGCAGGCACCGACGAGCGTGATCGCGCGTCTTCTCGTGAACGGCGTGGTACGGGACAGCGCCTCCTTCTCGTCTTGGAGCGCAGGCGCCACGCGGCAGGTCGTTCTGGCGTGGATCACTGACACGGCAAGCGGCCTATACCCGTTCACCCTCGCGGTCCGGAATATCTACCCCTCGGGGAGCTACGAGACGACGGTGAGCGACACGCTGATGGTCGTCAACCGCGCCCATAGTGAATTCGGAGCCGGCTGGTGGCTCGACGGGGTCGAACAACTGGTGTTTGGACAGCCGGGCAGCCGCATCCTGTGGCTCGGCGGCGACGGCTCGGCCGCGGCGTACGATCCGGCCGGGACCAACACCTGGGTTAGAGCGGCCGGGCCGTACCGGGACACGCTGCTGTACAGCTCCAGCGCGCATAAGTACACGCGCACGCTGCGGCACGGGATTCAGGTCACCTATGACACGACGGGGCACCACCTCACCACCGTCAATCGGGCGCAGAATACGACGACCTTCACGTGGACGGGTGCAACGACGCGGCTCACGAGCATCAAGGTGCCCCCGGGCGTAACGGGCACCACGTACACGCTGGCCTATAACGCGGCCAACAACCTGCACAGCATCACCGATCCCGGCGGCCGGGTCCTGCGCGACACGGTGTCCAGTAGCAACCTCACACAGATCTTCGACCCCGACTACGTCGCGGCTCCGGTGGACAGCCACACCGTACACTTCGGCTACGACGCCGCGCACCGCATGACGAGTCGCACCGGGCGCCGTGGCTTCGGCACCGCCTATAGCTATGCAAATGGGCTGCACATCACGCGGATAGCGGTGCCGCTCCGGCCGGCCGTGCACGACACTGCGGTTACCGCTCTGGCCTGGTGGGATGAGCGCGGCCTCGCGATCGGATCGCCCAGCGGCACGCAGACCCCGGTCGATCCTCTGATCAGCTACAGCCGCTTCGACGGCCCCCGCACGGACGTGGGCGACAGCGCTCGCTTCTGGGTCGACCGCTGGGGGGCAGCCCTCCAGATCGTGGGCCCTGTGCATGATACGACCCTGATTGCACGCAGCACGTCTACCGGGCTGGTCTCGCGCATGCGAGATCCCGTCGGAAACGTCTGGGGAATTCTGTACAATGCCCGCGGAAATCCCTTGACCATCACGGACAGCACCCATGAAGGCCAAGGTGGTGACTCCGCAGCCACCACTACGTATTCCTATCACGATTCCAACGATATTGATTCGCCGGATAGCGTCATCGACCCTGTTGGACTGACGACGCGGTACTCGTACAATTCGCTGGGCATCGATTCCATGGTCACAGCGCCGAACGGGCAACAGTCTCGCTATCTCTACGCAACCGGGAGCTTGCAGGGACTCCTCACATCGGTCACTGCGCTGCAGGTCCGAACCACGGACTCGCTTTTCAACACCACGAACCAGGATCAGACAACGGCCCTGGCGTACAACAGCCTCGGCAATCAAGTATCGGTCACGACGCCCAAGGGCAGTGTCAGCCACTTCGGCTACAACGCATACACGCAGGGCGTCGCCGACACCAACGCGGTGGGTAACGTGACGCTCTACTATCCACGCGTGATGGGAGTCGAGGACTCGATTGTGCAGCTTGGCTCAGGCAGTGATCGGCGCCGCACCGCATTCACCTACGACGCTGACTTTGACAGACTGACCCTGGCGGACCCACGGAATGTAATGAGGTTCTGGGGGTACGATGCAGCGAGCCGCGACACCTCTGAGACGGATGACTACGGCGAAACGGAACACCACTGGTTCGGGCCAAGCGGCCTGCTAGATTCGGTGCTCACCCGTCTGCAAGTGAAGGTTTACCGGAATTACGACGCCGCGGGGAGGCTGACACGGCTCGCCTTCCCGGCGGTGTTTGCTGACACGGCGCCAGGCGATACCGTAACCTACGCGTACGACGCGGCGGGCCGGATGATCACGGCATCGAATCGCACGGGCCGGATCGCACGTCAGTACTACCGCGAAGGCACGCTAAAACAGGACTCGGCATACTCGAGCTTGAGCTACACCTACACCGGTGAGCAACGGTATCAGTACTACCGAGACGACCTGCGGTCGCGGTACACCGACTTCACCGTGGGCGGCAACGACACGATCAGCGTGGGCTACAAGTACAACAACGGGACGCTTGGTCAATTGGTGATTACGTACCCCGGAGGGACGCCGGGACCGGACACCGCTACATACACATGGGACGGTCTGGGTCGCCGTCAGCAGCTAATCACTCCGCATCATCTCACGCACGCCACCGTGAATTGGTACTATGACTTGGACGGTCGTCTACGGCGCGTTCTCAGCTCGCATACGTGCCAGGGTCTGTGTGGCCCCAATGACAGTGCACAAGCAGACGTGCAGTATGTGAGCTACGACATGCTCGGTCGGCCGTTGTCCATCACACAGCGAGTGGGCAACGCGTTCAGCTCGGACTCCAGCGCGTTTGACCCGTACGGCGAGGAGAGCTATCACATCTCGACGGGCATCCGCCGAGACTTCACCTACGACGCGTCGGGCAACATGCTGACGAGCCTCAACACGTCCGACAGCGTTCCCTTCGGCAAGGTGTTCCTGATGCTCAGCGGGCACAATCGCCTCGCTCAGGATTCGTCCCGACAAGGTGGCTCGTCGTACATTCATGCCATCTACACCTATGACTCCGCGGGCAATCGCGCTGAAGATGGTGCTTACGCCCCGCAGGAGATTCGCATCATGTACTACGACGCCCTGAACCGCATGACCGCGCTCGGAACGGTGTCGACCACCTACAGTTGCGTGCAGGACGTTGTCACGCTGACCACTACGGTGATGAACGGCTCGCCGTCGTGCTTTACCTGGAACAACTACCTGCTGGTGCCGGACGGTTTCCGGTTCGACGCGCTGGGGCGTCGCGTGCAGACCGCGAGTGGGTCGCCGATGGCCTATGCCGGGGACGCCGTGGTGTGGTTGAGGGGCACCAGGATCATCTATGGGGCCGGCTCGAACGATCCACTGGTGGTGTACGACTCCCTAAACACGGGTGATGTTGCGCACCGAATGTACTACTTCATCACAGACGGGGCCGGTCGGCTGCTGTCATTTACCGATTCCTCGGGTCATGACCAGCGGGTGGGAACCTATCACGTCTACCAAGACCGTGCGATTTTCGCAGGCGCGATGGCAGGCGCGCACAGCTTCGGCACGTCGGGAAACCAAGCCCTCTCAACGCCGGAGCTAGGGTTCTTCCAGAATCGATACTACGATCAGCGGACCGGTCGTTGGACCCAAGAGGATCCCATAGGACCGGCAGGCGGCGTGAATCTCTATGCGTATGTAGGCAACAACCCGATGGCTTACACCGATCCGTTCGGGCTTTGCCCGCCTATTGACGACTGTCTCAGGAAGCTCAACCAAGTGGCCCTTAATATCATCACCGCAAGTGGCAGCCCGACCGGCGCTGTGGGAATGGGCACGATGGCACAGGGCCAGTCACACACTGTGCTGGGCGAGCGTGTCACAGCTGTACAGGACACTCGGTTTGGGCTGGGCATCACTCCCTCAGGCAACGCAGGCATTGGCTTCAGCGGAGCCCTGAAGGTCGAAGGTTCGTGGGCAGTTCTCACTCGCGGAGGAATTGATCTCGGCACCGGCAAGGCAGACGCGAAAGGGTACTTGAACATCCCGGTCGTCGGCCCCCTGATTAGTTCGGTCACGGTGCAGGCTGACGCCAAGACCATGACAGGCACGGCCCACGTATGTGTGCTGCTCGTCTGCGGCGACAAACCTCTGTCGGCCACGCCGCAGGCGAAAAAGGAGGAGTCGCCGCAATGAGCGCGAGTCCACTGCCGGGTGACGGGGATATGTCGCGATCGGCTCGGCCACGCCGATTCCGTTGGATAATCGTGTGGTCGGTGTTGTGCCTCGCGATTGGTTACGGAGTAGCGAAGATGATTGCTGTCCAAGCGGCGCACAACGTCGCGGGCGTGGCGTCCAGGGTAGTTCAGCGTCTGGCGCAGGTAGGTCCGGTCGAGCAGCAGGCCGCCCCGCCAGGATCGCTTGTCCTTACGGGGGTCGACACACTGGCAACCGTCACCGGCTCCATTCGACTCAGCCTAGGTTCCTCAACGGGTGACTCAGTGACCCTATACGTGGCCGTCGAGCTCAAAGCCAGTTCCGCTGGCCGCACTGGCCAGCCTAGGCTAGTGGCGCAGTTGGCGCGTGAGCCTGTGTCAGGGGCCCCATTTGTGCTGCGACTGAGTCAAGCGCCTCCGGGACGCGCCCAGGCGGTACGCGGCTACCTCTGGCTCACCCACGCGGGACGGATCCTACCGGTTGTGAGGTGACGCAGCGCGAAAACGAGAAGGCCCGGTGCGATCGAGTGTTACGTCGGAAGCGGCTGTGGAGCTGCCCTTCGGTCGGGTTATTGGATCCGCACCGGGCCTGGCGTGTCAGACGACGGATGAGTTGGGCCCGGTCGCGATCGAATGTTCGATAGGAGGCCGTGGATCGCACGCCTCATCCGGCGACAAGGATGCGCAACGTCGGACTGGGTGATGGAGCCGTGCGGACCGTGATCGCCCTCATGGGGATCGCCACCCTGCTGAGCCTCTTGGTGGCAACCGCCGGAGCGGTCGTTCACTTCCGCACGGCCAAGCAGCTCCAGGGCGCGCGCCGGCGGGTCTGGTATGTAATCCTGTGCTTTCCAGCGTTCGGCGCGACGCTCTACTACCTGCGGGTCATGCGCGCGCAACGCGCCGGAGTGTGAGTCATGGGAGCGGCGCACCGCCGCCGCGGTCTTTCGATGCGGTGCGCCTTCGCTGCCCTAAGTGAGCACTATGACATCTCATAGGTGGTGCTCAGACACTGTCTGAGACCTTGCGGCGGTAGTGCCGGCTGGTAATCTGAATGCCGGACCCATACGTGGTTCTCCCGACACGATCGCCGAGCGCACGTGCTGCATCCCGGGGCCGTCACACTCCTCGCGAGTCTGGTTGCGTGCAGCGGGCGAGCATCGCCTCATGACAGGAACTGAACATGCGACCTCGACACCTCGTTTCTCTGTGCCTCGCATTGGGTGCATGCCACGACTCGACGGCGCCTTTGCCACAGGCGGCATTTGTGAGGCTCGGCAATGGGACGTTTCATTCGTGCGGCATTCGAAAGGACGGGGTGACCGAGTGCTGGGGCGATAACCAGTCGTTTCAACTCGGGGATACGCTCACGCCTGCAGGCTACAGCGCGCATCCGATCCCTGTCGCCGGCGCTCCGGTGTTCCTGCGAGTAGCGGGAGGTGATGGTCATACCTGCGCGTTGGCGACCGACAGCTACGCTTACTGTTGGGGGGACGCCGCGGAGGCCGGGACAGATAGCATCCCTCCTGGGTACGAGTTCAAACCATACCGTGCGCAGGCGGGGCCGTTCGTGGAACTTGGCGCGAGGTCTGAGCGCGTATGCGGCCTTACACCCGGCGGTGCGACGTACTGCTGGGGGCCGAGCGCAGCTTCTACGCTTCCGACCTCGATCAGTGGCAATCTCGCCTTTCTCAGGATTGGTACCGGGGACAACGGCGTCTGCGGCGTGACGGCTGCGGGGGCGGCCTACTGCTCGGGGGACAATGCCTTTGGAGAGCTCGGCAATCCGAGCCCGACCCCGGATCCAGCCAACGGCGAGTTCGTCCTCGTGGTGGGCTCGATGGCGTGGGACACGGTCGCGATGGGCAACATCCATGTTTGTGGGCTGGACAGGAGCGGAGCGCCATACTGTTGGGGCGATAACGGCTACGAGCAGCTCGGCCTCGACTCCAGCGTGCACAGCTCTGGCGTTCCGGTAGCGGTCCCGACGACCCTTCGATTCCGCTCCATCACCGCTGGTGCGCACCATACCTGCGGGCTGACATCCAGCGGCGAGGCCTACTGCTGGGGCTTAGACGAGTTCGGTCAGCTCGGCGCATCCGCGCCTGAGTTGTGTTACGGCTTCGGGAATCCGGCGCCATGCAGCCACGTACCGCTGCTCGTCACGGGTGGCCTGCACTTCAGCGCGTTGGATGCGGGCTCGTGGCATACGTGCGGGCTCACGAGTGGTGGTCAGATCTGGTGTTGGGGCGATGACTCGCGCGGAGAACTGGGCGACGGCACGGTGACGAACAGCACCAACCCGGTACTTGTTATTGCTGGGCCGTAGCGACCTCCTCGGTGCGGGCGCGCCCGAAATGGGCGGTTTCGGGGGCTGGGCCAGGTCGGGCTCGACGCTTCCCGCGAGTAGAAATCGGTCAGCAGAGGAGAATCGGATCGCTTGCAGGTAGCCCGCCGCCGTCACCCGCCGATAGCGGCCTCCACGGCAGAAGTTGCTCGGGCGACGTCGCCTTCGGCTTCTGAGATCAGCCGCTTCGCTTCCGCGGCAAGCGCCGCCGCCTCGTCGGGCCGCGGCATGCCGGCGATGTTGATCCGGACGTTGTAGGCGGCGCCCCGCGCCGCGGCGCCCGCCAAGAGCGCGCCCACGCCCGCGTCACTCACCGCGTTCTTGTTGCCCGCCTCGGCCGCCCGCGCCGCCAATCCAGCCACCTCGCGCGCGGCACGCAGAGTCGCGAGCGGCACCTTCGCGGCACCGACCAGCGCCGCCTGGATGGCGTCCTTGCGGGGCGCCTCGGGCTCCTTCGGTAGTGCGTAGGCGGCGCTCACCGCGTTGAAGGCCGCGGCATCTTCATCGCCCAGGCGCATCAGGCGCACCCGTAGCGCCTCCGCCTGCTCGACCACCTGCCGGAACTCGCCGTCCACCGCGACGTACTTCTTGCGGCCCACCGTGAGCCGCCCCACCATCGCGGCAAGCGCGGCAGCCATCGCGCCCGCCACCGCCGACACGGTCCCGCCGCCCGGGGCAGGGCTCACCGACGCCACGGAGTCCATCCAGTCGCCCAACGTGGGGCCGGCAGTGGCGCGCACCTTGTTCTCGAGCACGTGGGCCGCCAAGGGCTCGCGCAGCTTGAGGTGCGTCTGGGCGGCGCCGTGCACGCAGCGCTCGGGCACCATGCCCACGATCTCGCTCCACGTCGCTTCCGCGCCGGCCTCGCGCGCCGCTGCGGCGACCGCCTCGAACGCCACGTGCGGCGCCGTGACGTCGATGTCCACGAGGTTCATCGAGACCTGCGCCTCGCCGCCCACCAGCATCCCCAGCGCCTTCACCGCCGGCAGGCCGCCCGTCGCCGTGCGCACCTTCTTGGCGATGGTCTTCGCGACCGCCTGATCGCCGGTATTGAGATAGACGTTGTACGCCACCAGGAACGGCCGCGCGCCCACCGCCACAGCGCCCGCGGTCGGGTGGATCTTCCCGGGGCCGAAGTCCGGCGCGTGGCCGGGATCGGTGCCGATCAGGTCGCGCAGCCCCTCGAACTCGCCCTTCCGCACGTCGGCCAGGTTCGCGCGCTCGGGACGCGTCGCGGCGCGCTCGTAGAGAAAGACGGGAATGGCCAGCTCCGCGCCGACGCGCTCGCCGAGCCTGCGGGCCAGGGCCACGCAGTCGTCCATCGTCGCGCCCTCGAGCGGGATGAACGGCACCACGTCGGCCGCGCCCATGCGCGGGTGCTCCCCGCGGTGCGTCCGCAGGTCGATGCGCTCCGCGGCCACCTTGATGCCGCGGAAGGCAGCCTCGAGCGCGGCCTCCGGCGGCGCCACCAGCGTGAACACCGAGCGGTTGTGGCTCGGATCGGCCTGAGCGTCCAGGAGCCGCACGCCGGGCACGGAGGTGAGCGCGGCGCGGAGCGCGTCGAGCGTCTCCGCGTTGCGGCCTTCTGAGAAGTTGGGAACGCATTCGATGAGGGGCATAAAGGCCGGGTGTAGGGGTTAGGGTGTAGGGTGTAGGGAAGGCGCGTTCAACAACCCCAGCAGCCACGCGTGGATGACGGGATTGCCCGCAACGATCGAGCCGTGGCGGACCACCTGGGTCTCCCCGTCGAGGCCCGTCACCAGACCGCCCGCCTCGCGCACGATCAGCGTGCCGGCCGCCACGTCCCACGGCGCCAGCACCAGCTCCCAGAAGCCGTCGAACCGGCCCGCCGCCACGTCGCACAGGTCGAGCGCGGCGGAGCCTGGGCGCCGAAGGCCCGCGGCCCCCGCGACGACGGCGGCGAACTGGGCCTGATACTGCGGCAGCTGATCCATGAACTTGAACGGGAAGCCCGTCCCGATCAGCGCTTGCCGGGGCTCGCGGATCGTCGAGACGTGCAGCCTCGTCTCGTCCTGCCAGGCGCCGCCGCCCTTGGTCGCATGATAGCGGATGCCCAGCCGCACGTGCTGCACCACCGCCGCGAGCGGCTCGCCGTCCAGCACGGCACCGATGGACACGGCGTAGAACGGGAACCGGTGCAGGAAGTTGGTGGTGCCGTCGAGCGGGTCCACGACCCAGACCAGGCCCGCGGGCAGCGGCCCGGGCGACAGCTCCTCGCCGAGGACGGCCGAGGCGGGAAACGCCCCGCGCAGCGTCTCGGCGATGAGCCGCTCCGACTCGCGGTCCACTTCGGTGACGAAGTCGGCGCGCCCCTTTTCGGACCAGGCCTCGGGCGCCAGCCGGCCTTCCTCGCGCCGCAGGAACGCCGCCGCCCGATCGGCCGCAAGTTGCGCCGCCGCCAGCAGTTGGCGCGCGTCGAGATTCACTTGCCACGCCCCCGCGGCATCCTTACCTTGCCCGGATGCATCGGGTCTTCAGCGGTATCCAGCCCTCCGGGGAATTGCACATCGGCAACTACCTCGGGGCCGTCAGGAACTGGGTGGCCCTCCAGGCGGATCACGAGTGCATCTTCAGCATCGTGGACCTCCACGCCATCACGCAGCCGTACGACGCCGGCGCGCTGGCCGGCCGCACGCTCGAGATGGCCGTCGGGCTCCTGGCCGCGGGCATCAATCCGGAGAAGGCGACGCTGTTCGTCCAGTCGCACGTCCCCGAGCATACCGAGCTGGCCTGGGCCCTGGGCGCGGTCACGCCCCTGGGCGAGCTGGAGCGGATGACCCAGTTCAAGGACAAGTCCGCGCGCGAGGAGACCATCCCCGCCGGCCTGCTCAACTATCCCGTGCTTCAAGCGGCGGACATCCTCCTCTACCGGGCCGACCGGGTGCCGGTCGGCGGAGATCAGCTCCAGCACCTGGAGCTGGCCCGCGAGATCGCGCGGCGCTGGAACGCGCGGTTCGTCGAGTACTTCCCGGAGCCTCAGCCGATGCTGTCCCAGGCCAAGCGGATCGTCGGCCTCGACGGCAAGGCCAAGATGTCCAAGAGCCTCGGCAACACGGTCGGCGTCCTGGACAGCCCGGAGGTGATCTGGGAGAAGCTGCGGCCGGCGATGACCGATCCGGCGCGCAAGACGAAGCGTGACCCGGGCACTCCGGAGATCTGCAACATCTACGCCCTGCACCAGCACTTGTCCACGCCGGACCAGATCGCGAAGGTCGCGGTCCAGTGCCGCACGGCGGCCTGGGGCTGCCTGGATTGCAAGCGCCTGCTGGCGGACAATATGATAGCGGCGCTGGCCCCCATCCGGGAGCGCGCGCAGGAGCTGAAGGCGAATCCGGGCCGGGTGCGCGAGATCCTGGCGCACGGGGCCGCCCGCTGCCGCGCGCTCGCGGAGGAGACGCTCTCCCGGGTGCGGGACGCGATGGGGTTCGTGCCGCGCTTCTCGACCGGAGCGTGATGCCTCGCCGCCTCGTGGTGGACCTGTCGTCGCAGCGGCCGGTGTGGCGGCCGAACGAGACGTTCATGCGCGCGCTTGGCGACGCCGCCGGCGCGGAGTGGCGGGTGGAGCCGGTGAGCGCGCCGAACGACAGCGACGGCGACGGCGGGGGCGTTTCGCCGGAAGCGGTGGCTGTGGCCGCCGGGGCGGAGGTGTACATTGGGTGGGGCATCCCCGAGGCGGTGATCGAGGCGGGGCGCGGCACGCTGCGCTGGGTGCACACCGCGGCCGCGGGCGTGAGCGGGAGCCTGACGCCGGCGCTCCGCGGGTCGGGGATCGTGCTGACGAACTCGGCGGGCGTGCACGCGGATCCCATCGCCGAGTGGGTGATCGGCGCGCTGCTGCACTTCTTCCGCGCGATGGACGTGGCGCGGCGCGCGCAGGTCGAGCGGCGCTGGGCGAAGGCGGACTTCACCGGCCTGCCGTGCACGCTGCGGGAAATCGCCGACAGCCGCGCGGCGGTGTACGGGCTGGGCGGCATCGGGCGCGCGGTCGCGCAGCGCCTCGTGGCGCTGGGCGCCGAGGTGCGGGCGGTGCGCCGCCGGGCGGCGCTAGGCGGGCCGGGCGGAGTGGCGGTGGTCGGCCCGGAGCGGACGGCGTGGGCGCTCGAGGGCGCGGCGGCGCTGGTGGTCGCGGCGCCGCTCACGGGCGGCACGCGGGCGGCCGTCGGCGCCGAGCAGCTGGCGCTCCTGGCCGACGGAGCCGTGGTGGTCAACGTCTCGCGCGGCGCCATCGTGGACGAAGCGGCGCTCCTGGCCGGGCTGGATTCCGGGAAGCTGCGGGGCGCGGCGCTCGACGTGTTCGGCGTGGAGCCGCTGCCGGCGGAGCATCCCTTCTGGGGCCACCCGCGCGTGCTGGTGCATCCGCACGTGGCGGCCGTGACGCCGGCCTACTGGGCGCGCGAGGCCGGCCTGGTGCTGGACAACTGGGCGCGCTACCGGGAGGGGCGGGAGCTGGTGAACGTGGTGGACCTGGGCGCGGGGTACTGAATGGAGAAGATCATCAAGGCCGCGGTGGATCGCGGCGCCTCGGACCTGCACATCAAGGCGGGCGACGTGTTCCGCGCCCGCATCGACGGCAAGCTGGTCCCCCTCACCAAGCAGCGCCTGACGCCGGAGCAGACCAAGGCCATCGCGCTGCAGTTCATTCCCAACGTCGAGGACCGCGCCAGGATCGACAAGATCCAGGACTACGACTGCTCGTGGGGCGCGCCCGGCATCGGCCGGTTCCGCGTGAACATCCTGCGGCAGCGCTCCTCGTTCATGGTCGTGATGCGGGTCATTCCCTTCGAGGTGCCCACGTTCGAATCGCTCAAGCTGCCCGCGGTGCTCAACACCGTCGCGGGCGCCGAGCGCGGCATGATCCTGGTGACCGGCGTGACGGGGAGCGGCAAGAGCTCCACCATGGCGGCGCTGATCGACTGCATCAACCGCACCCAGCAGAAGCACATCGTCACGCTCGAGAACCCGATCGAGTTCCTGCACCGCGACATCAACTGCAGCCTCACCCAGCGCGAGATCGGCACCGACACCGAGAGCTTCCGCAGCGGGCTCCGCGCGGCGCTGCGCCAGGATCCCGACGTGATCCTGATCGGCGAGATGCGCGACCCCGAGACGATCGACACGGCGATGAAGGCCGCCGAGACCGGACACCTCCTCGTGTCCACCCTGCACACGCCCGACGCGACGACCACGATCAGCCGCGTCATCGCGATGTTCCCGCCGGAGGAGCAGGACATCGTGCGCGTGCGCCTGGCGGATTCGCTGCACGCGGTGGTGTCCCAGCGGCTGCTCCGGCGCAAGGACGGGCACGGTCGGGTGGCGGCGCTCGAGGTGATGATCGTGACCGCGACCATCAAGGACCTGATCCTGGACCAGAACCGCACGTCCGAGATCCGGGAGTTCATCGCCGACGGCCGGGAGCAGTACGGGATGCAGACCTTCGACCAGCACCTGATGGAGCTGGTCCAGGAGGACGTGGTGGACTACGACAGCGCGCTGGCGCACGCGTCGAACCCGTCCGATTTCGAGCTGCAGATGAAGACGTTCCGGCGGCGCACGCGGATGTCCACCAAGGTGAAGGCGCCGGCCGAGCCGCCGGCGCCCAAGGCGCCGCCCGCGCCCGACCGTCCGGAAGGCTTCACCGACGACCTGTCGAGCATGCTCCCGTCGTGAGGCCGGACGAGCTGCACGGCGTCCTCGCCCCGATCACCACGCCGTTCGACGCGGAGACCGGCGACGTCGCGCCGGTGGCCCTGCGCTCGCTGACCCGCGAGCTGCTGGGGCGCGGCCTCAACGGGATCCTGGTGTCCGGCAGCACCGGTGAAGCGCCGCTCCTCGACGCCGACGAGCAGGCGCGGCTGGTGGAATGGCTCCGGGAGGTGGTCCCCGACGACCGGTGGCTGGTGGCCGGCACCGGAGCGGAGTCCACCCGCGCCACCGTGCGCGCCACCGAGCGCGCCGCGGCGGCGGGCGCCGACGCGGTACTGGTGCGCCCCCCGGCGTACTTCGGTCCCGGCCTCGCGCCGGCCGCGCTGGCGGACCACTACCTGCGCGTCGCCGACGCGAGCCCGGTGCCCGTGCTGGTCTACAACATCCCCAAGTACACGCACGTGATGCTGCACGACAGCGTGCTCCGGGCGCTGGCCGACCACGAGCGGGTGATCGGCTTCAAGGACTCCTCGGGCGACCTCAAGGTGCTGGCCAACTACCGCGCGGCGGCGCCGCGGCTGCGGTCGCTGGTGGGCTCGGGCGCCCTGTTCTATCCGGCGCTGGAGCTGGGGGCCGACGGCGGCGTGCTGGCGGTGGCCTGCTTCGCCGCCGACCAATGCGTCGCGCTGTATCGCGCGTTCCGCGCCGACGACCGCCGGGCGGCGGGCGCCGGGCAGGAGCGCCTGACGCCGCTCGCCCGCGAAATCGTGGGCGCGCTCGGCGTGCCGGGCGTCAAGGCGGCGATGGACCTGGTGGGGCTGGCCGGCGGGCCCGTGCGTCCGCCCCTGGCGCCGCTCGACGCGAAGCAGCGCGCGCGCGTGGCGGAACTGCTGGCCGGCGCGGGCCTCCAGGCCGCGGCCTAGCCTCACACCCCTACACCCTCACACCCTCACACCCTTTCCTCATGTTCACTCCTGACGTCCGCTGCGTCGTGGTCGTCGGCGCCCAATGGGGCGACGAGGGGAAGGGCAAGGTCGTGGACGCCCTGGCCGAGCGCGCGCAGCTGGTGGTGCGCTACCAGGGCGGCGCGAACGCCGGCCACACCGTGGACGCGCCCGGCGGC
>Ga0335080_10000424_pt1 | contig 38393 bp, 27 predicted proteins | sample Lox_Sample_34_FD_206720 | JGI IMG/M metagenome (GOLD analysis project Ga0335080, IMG submission 206720) | Soil microbial communities from Loxahatchee National Wildlife Refuge, Florida, United States - Lox_Sample_3.4 | ecosystem: Environmental > Terrestrial > Soil > Wetlands | place: USA... | reverse complement strand
CGCTTTCTGGCTATGCCAACTCAGATTGTCCAGCACCAGATGGATGGTGTCAGCTTCCGGATACTGCTCGGCAATCTCCAGCAGATAGTCGGCGAACTCGGGCGAGGAGCGATCGGGAGTCGTTTTGGTGAAGTGCCGTCCCGCCTTCGGTTCTACGCCACAGAACACGTTGGCGCTGCCGCGACGTTCGTACTCCGAGTCTCGCCGCAGTTCCCGCCCCGGTCCGAGCGGACGCGGGGGACGCAGATCGGCATGCAGCACCACCGGCTTTTCATCCATGCAAACCACCGGTTCCCGCTCGGAGAGCCAAGATGTCCTCCAGGCGCCGGATGTATTCCTCATCCAGTTCCGCCACGCACCACATTTTTTTCCCGCCACGGCTTCAGATCATGCCTCCGCAGCAGGATGCGGATGGTTTCCCGCCCCACTTCCGTCACCAACTTTCGCTTCACCGCTTCCTCGGCAATCAGCCGCACGCTCCAGCGCGCCTGTCCCGCGGGCGGCGGACCACACACCAGGGCGATGATCCGTTGGCTCTGGCCCGCGGTCAATCGCCGTGGCTGTCCCGGACGCGGCTTCTCAGACAAGGCCGACTGCAACCCTTCTTCTTCGTTGCGCCGGGCAATAGCCCGCACCGTCTTGCAAGCCACTCCGACTTGCCTCGCCACCTGCCCGGCCGTCTGTCCTTGGTCGAGCTGCCGCAAAATCAAAGCCCGCCGCAACATCCGCGCCGATCCCCAACCTTTCTTCAGCATCCTGGTGATCTGCTTCCCATCTCTCTTGCTGAGCTGGACATGCACCCGATGGTAGGTTCGCATGTCCGCACTATGAACCCGCCTCTCTTACACCGCCAGTCACTAACAACGTACATCTCTATACGGTCAAAGACCTAGCAGCCATCCATAACGTCATCCTCCCCGTACAGACTTTCATATTTCCCTTTTCCACCTATACCGTTTCTTGGAGAGAGTGAGACTAGTCCCGATTTTCCAAGTCATTATTCAGGTCGCCACCCGCGACTCAATCGTCATAACAGAGATCAACAACGCAGTAGGTAGTCACAGCATTTGTGAATTGTTGACTGTTCGCAGATGTTTATTTCTTGCACGCAGAGCAACCAGCAATGGGCCTAGGTCAGTGGAGATAACATCCGCGAACCGCTGACCGCTGTCCCCCTTGCGACACTTCGCGATGGTGATTGCCACGCGCCTCCTTACGAGCCTGTTATGTTCACGGCATGTAAACGATTTTTACGACCTCCGCACACGGATTCTCTTCTGCCAACACGGATGATCTGCAACAAATCGTCTCGAATGTTTGCGTTTTGCACTTGGCGTTTGAAATGTGCTCGCGGCGTCATCTGAGCGGCTTTGGCTACCATCTTGCATTGCCTGTCTTCAGTCTGGGTGTTCGATTCTTAGGAATTGCGACTCCACACAATCTGTATTTGGAGGCCTTCATGGCGGGTTTGTTTTTCGACTGTAAGAGAGCAGCCGTAGTCGTTGTCATGTTGCTCTTGGTTGCCGGACTGGCGTTCGGACAAGGCATTGTGACTGGCTCGATTTCCGCAACCATTCTGGATCCGCAGGGTGCGGTGGTTGCCGGCGCGGATGTGCAAGCCACACAAAAAGAGACCAACCGTGTATTCAGCACCACGAGTTCCCATGGCGGAGTCATCCAACTCCCGTCACTGCCGCCGGGGAATTACAAGGTCACAGTTTCAGCGCAAGGGTTCTCCCAGTATTCCGCGGCAAACGTGGTGGTCGCTGTGGGCAAGGACTCGTCCCTTGGAAGCGTCCGGCTCAACGTGGGGAATACCACAGAGGTCGTCACTGTCGAAGGTGCTGCGCCGATTGTCGAGCGCACTACGGACCAGATATCCGCGACCTTCACCCCCAAGGAAGTGGCAAATGTGCCTCTGGGCAATACGTATGATTCCTTCGTCCTGTTTACGCCCGGAGTGGCGACGGTCGGCAGCGGCGGCTTTGAAAATACGAACGGGGCTGCTCTTTCCATCAACGGCCAGCGCGGACGCTCCAACAATTTTCAGCTAGACGGCCAGAACAATAACGACAACACCATCGGCGGTCCGTCGTTCTTCTTCGGCAATCCAGACGCCATCTCCGAACTGCAAGTCGTCACCAACTTCGACGCCGAGTATGGCCGGAATATGGGCGGCGTCGTGAACTATGTCACCAAGGGAGGGACAAATCAGTTTCACGGCACCGGCTACGAGTTCTGGCAGGGCAACACCTTTGACTCTCTGCAGAATCAAGAAAAGAGCCCGCTGTTTGGTTTTTGTCCGTCTGGAGTCAGTTCGAGCACGGGATGCACGAAGCCTGTGCTCCCGCAGTATGTTCAGAACCAATTCGGCGGGACAGTGGGTGGCCCGATCAAACGTGACAAGGTCTGGTTCTTCGGATCAGGGAATTTCCAGCGCAACCGGTCTGCGGGTGCGCCAATCTTCTCCAATGGAGCCTTGACCCCGGATGCAACGGGAATTCAACAATTGCAGACCGCGTTTCCCAACTCTCCCGCGGTGGCAGCCTTGGCTCAGTGGGGGCCGGCAACGCTGAACATCGGCAACCCAACTTTCAGCAACATTCAGAATGTAGACGTCACTGGACCCGGCAACGTAATCGTTCCGGTCGAGATGGGCAATCTAACGCGTTCCCTGACCCAGCCCTTCAACGATTACGAGGGTACAGGCCGCGTCGATGTTCAGCTGACCAGCAAAGACCGTTTCTTCGGTCGCTACCTCTTCCAGCAGCAAGGGCAATCAAACCTCCCGATCGGGGGAGCGGCCGGCGCGCAGGGACAAATCTACACCGTTTATGGTCGCAACCAGCAAGTCGGCCTGGACCTGACTCACACCTTTAGCTCCTCACTGCTGAACCAGGTTCGATTCAGCTACTCGCGTGCTCTGTCGAAGTTTGATGGCGGCGGGTTCCCCACCTGCGTGCTGGCGAATCAGGGTGCCTGCCCGCCCCAGATAGCTATTCTTGATCCTACGGTGTTGGGCGTTGGCCAGTTGCTCGTATTTCCTCAAGGCCGCATCATCAACGTCTACGAAGTGCAAGACAACGCCTCTTTCGTTCATGGAAGGCACGTGATGAAATGGGGCGGCTCTTATGATCGGCAACGCTCCCCCAACTACGGACTGTTCGAGGAGAATGGATTCTTCATCTATCCCGACTTCAACTCATTCGTCCAGAATGCGCCCCTGCAAACGCAGGTCGCGTACGGGGAGAATGTTCTGCGCTTCAAGGAGAATGATGTCGCGTTGTACTTCCAGGACGACTGGAGGCTCAAGGACAACCTGACCGTCAATCTCGGGTTGCGCTGGGAGTTCTATCAGCAAGCCGGCAACCTGCTGCACGACGAAAGCGTAGCGCGCGAACAGGGGCCGAACGCTCTTTGGGATCAGTCGCTGCCCCTCAGCCTGACCACTGTGCCGCATATTCCCAACCACTATAAGAATTTCGGTCCTGTAGTCGGCTTTGCCTGGACACCGCATATCCTGCCGAGTTTGCTCGGGACAGATCAGACGGTCGTTCGGGGCGGCTTCCGCATTGCCTACGATGTCAGTTACTACAACCTGCAAGGCAATATCGGCGGAACTTCTCCGTTCACCAATCTTGCCACCATTACGGATTCAAGCGGGGCACCGGCAGGCTTGCCCAATGTCCCCACCCTGGATGGCGCTAGCATTGGGGCGGCACTCTTCCCGTTGGCGCCGAAAGGCAATCCCGGTTTCGCCACTGAACTTCAATTCGGCAACAACTTCCGCAATCCCTATTCCGAGCAGTGGAACCTGGGAGTTCAACGACAAATCGGCAGCAAGATGGCGGCTGAAGTTCGCTACGTAGGCAATCACGGTGTGGGTAATTTCCAGGAGATCAATGGCAACCCCGATGTCCTGGCACTGACCAGCAATGGCTTTGGCAATTTTGTGCCTGCGGGCCTGACCCCATGCACGACTCCCGGCGCACCCGGGTCCACCGGAAGCGATCAGTTCGGCAATCCTGTGGGGTACGCAAACTGCAACTTCAGCCGCGTGATCCAGTATGCCAACACCGGATATTCCATCTACCACGGTCTGCAGACCCAATTCCGGTTGCAGAACTGGCATGGCTTTACCGGACAGATCTCCTACACCTTCAGCAAGACGATTGATAACGCCTCGGAGGCGTTCTCATCGCTCTCCGGCCTGGGGACGCTCTTCAACCTCGCACAGAGCCCGTTCGATGTCAGCAAGGCTGAACGTGCGATTAGCAGCTACGATTATCCGCACGTGCTGGGCTTGCTGTGGGTTTACGACTTGCCGTTCCGTCACCAACAGACTGGTCTGGTGGGGCATTTGCTCGGCGGTTGGCAGATCAACGGCACGTATCGTTACACCAGTGGTCAGCCATGGACTGCCGTGCAGAATTCCGGTCAAGGGTTGTGCGATCCCACTGACTTCACCGGTGGTACGCTTGACACTTGCCGGCCCATCCTGGGCAACGCAAGCGCGGCCTTCAACTCCGTGGGGGTCTGCGGCGATGCAACCGCCGCGGATTGCGGTATCACGAATCTAACCACCGGTGCTGCGACGAGCCTAAGCCAGGTCCATTGGATCGTTAACGACGTGAATGCAGAAAAATTCTTCGGTTCGCCCTTCCTCGGAGTGGGCCGAAATACACAGCGTGGCCAGCCCATCAACACGATCAATCTGGCGGTGTTCAAGAACACGCGCATTACCGAGCGTCTCACGTTCCAGTTGCAAGCCCAGGCGTTCAACCTGTTCAACCACCAGTGGCTCGGCATTCCGAACGTCAATGTGAATGCCGCGAACGTCGGCGGAGACAACCAGTTCGGCAGCCTGGCTTTTAACCCCAACGGAGGCGACAGCAACTTCGGAAGTGCCAACATTATCACCGATGGCATCGGCCGGCGGCGTCTGCAGTTTGGAGGGAAACTCATCTTCTAAAGCAGACGAAGATTCGCGCGAGCAATCTTCCCAGGTACGGCGGTGTTCTGCCGCTGTCCCTGGGATTTTTTTCGGACTCAACTCTCGGGGCGCTGAGGTGAATGCGGTCACCTTGCCAGGATGAAAGCCGCGATCAGCAGCACGCAGAAGGCTGTGGCGTGTTTGAGTTCGCTCCAGCCCAGACGGCGAACTATGAGTTGCGTCGGTTCCTGGATGAAGTAGAACCATCCACGGAAAAGGAGCGGCGCGAAGGCCAACGAGGCAATCGGGGGCATCAGACGTGACATGCAGGCTAATGTAATGATCGCGGTCAACAATGCCTGGCCCAAGGCGAAGGCCCAGCCACGACCGAGTTTGGCACGGAATCCCTGAATTTTCGCGGTGTGGATTCGCAACTGGACGTAGTGGATCTGGTCTCCGGCGAAGAGGATGTTGGCGAGCCAGAGGGTCCATGCAGTCGTGTTGAACTCTCCCGTGATCACGTAATAAGCAGCGGGTGCGGCGGCGGTCAGGCCGATGGTGCCGACCATCTCGGAGAGCATGCGTGCGCGGCGGCCGAGTTTCTTGAGAATCGCCTGGGCGATGAATGCGGCCGCGACTGCCGCGCCTAGCGGCCAGAGATCAGCGTTTCTGCCTGCCCAGAGAAGCCCCGCCAGCGCGACCGCGGCAACTCCCGCCAACAATACAATCACTGAGCGCAGGGTGTGCGACTCTTCCAGCGTCTGCGCACGCATGGCCGAGGTGCCGATAAGAGATTCAAGTGGGGTCCGCAGCCAGAAGAGCGCAAGAGCTGCGGTCAGGAGAAGGATCAGGGGGAAGATGTGACTCGCCTGATGAAAGGCAACGCCCGCTCCGGTGACCATCGGTACCAAGAGCAAGCCCCAGGCGCCATGTTCGCGGGGAAGAATCAAAGCGCGCCGGCGTTCGCGGCGGGCATGTTCGAGAGCGGATTCGGTTGTGGGTGAAGAAGGTGCTTGAAGGTTATGCTCGTGAAAGATGACCCCGGGCGAATGAAAGAGTGACACGATAGTACCTCATGGGCTAAAGCCCAATCTTCGTAATGGCCCGTGCGGCGTGGCGTATAGCCGCGCCCATTCCAATCTTTCTATCAACGCCATCCGGCCATGTGGATGTGCGTCATACCCTTCACGGCGCGCATGTACTGGGCGCGCTCAAACGCAGACGGATCCGCGCACTTGATCTGGCTCATGCTGCCCTGCATCTGCTGCACCGATTCGTATTCGTGCTCTTCCATCCACTCGCGCAGTTCGCGCTCGACGTGACGCAGATGGTTGATGCCATGCCGCATCAAGGACGAACAGAGCATTGTGATGTTCGCGCCGACCATCAGCAGTTTCACCACGTCTTCGGCAGTGTGAACGCCGCCGGTGGCAGCCAGGCTTGCCTTGACTTTGCCGTAGAGAATTCCGATCCAGGTGAGCGGCAGACGCAGCGCCTGCTGCGAACTCAGCAGAACATTAGGACGGATCTCCAATTCTTCGAGATCGATATCCGGCTGATAAAAGCGGTTGAAGAGTACCAGGCCGTCAGCCCCGGCTTCGACGAGTCGCTGTGCCATATTGCTGAAGTTGCTGAAGAATGGGCTGAGCTTTACCGCAACGGGAATCGTGACCGTTGCTTTCACGGCACGCACGATGTCGAGATAGGTCTTTTCGATATCCGCCGCCGTCAGCTTTGCGTCCGTCGGGATGTAGTAGATATTGCACTCAATCGCATCGGCTCCCGCGCGCTCGATTTCACCGGCGAACCTGGTCCATCCACCAAGGGTCGAGCCGTTGAGGCTGGCGACGATGGGAATACGGACGGACGCTTTCGCTTTGCGGATGTGATTAAGGTACCCTTCTGGCCCGGTGTGGAACTCGCTCGCCTGCGGGAAGTAAGTGAGCGATTCGGCGAAGCTCTCGGTTCCGGCCGAGAGATGGTACTGCAGGTCGATCTCTTCCTGGCGGAGTTGTTCTTCAAACAACGAATACAGCACGACTGCAGCCGCACCGGCCTCCTCAAGGCGACAGATGCCGTCGACATCGCGGGAGAGCGGGGAAGCCGAGACCACCAGCGGGTTCGCTAGTTTCAGGCCGAGATAGGTTGTGCTGAGATCGATCATCGCTTTCTCCTTACATTGGTTGCTTGGTTCACCGCATGTCCTTTCCGGGCTAACCTATTTTTGTCGTGCCCGCTGGGTTCGGCTTTGCCGGCGTCGCTTTGGCCGGTTCGTCCTTTGGCGCAGCGGCGGGCTGTTCCGACTTACGTGCGGCCATGTATTCGTACATGTGGAAGCGCTTTTCGACGTCTTTCTGGGCCTCCTTCCACAGACGCTCGGCATCCTCCGGTTTGCTCTTAGTCAGCATCTTGAACCGCGTTTGCTGCAACAGGTACTCCTGCACTTTGCGGGTGGGCGCACGCGAGTCAAGCGAAAGCGGGTTCTCGCCGATGGCGGCCTTCTCGGGGTTGTACCGATACAGCAGCCATTGACCGGACTCGATCGCAACTTTCTGATCGCTCATCGAGGTCGTCATATCGATGCCGTGGGCGATGCAGGACGAGTAAGCGATGATGATGCTCGGGCCGTCATAGGCTTCAGCTTCGAGAAAAGCTTTCAGCGTGTGCTCGTCTTTCGCGCCCATGGCGACACTGGCGACATAGACGTTGCCGTAGGTCATGGCCATCATACCGAGGTCTTTCTTCGGACCGGGTTTGCCTCCGGCGGCGAACTTCGCGACCGCTCCCCGAGGCGTGGACTTTGAGGCCTGGCCGCCCGTGTTGGAGTAGACCTCGGTATCAAGAACAAGCAGGTTGACATTGCGTCCACTGGCGAGCACGTGATCGAGGCCGCCGTAGCCGATGTCGTATGCCCATCCGTCACCCCCGATGATCCAAACACTTTTCTTCACGAGCATGTCGGCGACGGCGAGAAGTTGCTTGGCTTCGGGCTTGTTGACTCTCTGTAATTTTTCTTTCAGCAGGTCCACGCGCTGGCGCTGGTCATAGATATCGGACTCGTCTTTTTGCTTGCCTGTCAGGAGAGCAGTGGCAAGATTCTCGCCAATATCCTCAGCTAGACGCCGTACGAGTTCTTGCGCGTACTCGGTTTGCTTGTCAATGGAGACGCGGAAGCCGAGTCCGAATTCTGCGTTATCTTCGAACAGCGAGTTCGACCACGCCGGACCGCGGCCGTCGGCATTCTTCGCCCAGGGAGTGGTCGGCAGGTTGCCGCCGTAGATGGACGAGCAGCCTGTGGCGTTCGCCACCACGGCACGGTCGCCGAAGAGTTGCGACACGAGCTTCACGTACGGCGTCTCCCCACATCCGGAGCAAGCGCCCGAGAACTCGAACAGTGGCTCCTGCACCTGTTGCTGGCGAATGGTGCTGACCTTGATCTTGCGCCGATCGAGGTCGGGGATCTTCAGGAAGAATTCCCAGTTCTCTTTTTCCGGCGCTCGCAACGGAGGCTGAGGAACCATGTTGATGGCTTTCAGCCGTACTTCGCTCTTGTTCTTGACCGGGCAGATGTCGACGCAGACGCCGCATCCCGTGCAATCTTCAGGCGCGACCTGGATGGTGTACTTCATACCTGCCCATTCCTTGTCACGCACGTCGCACGACTTGAACGTTGACGGAGCGCCGGCCAACTCCTTGCTGTCATACACTTTGATTCGAATGACGGCGTGCGGGCAAACCATCGTGCACTTGCCGCACTGGATGCAGATCTTCGAATCCCATGCGGGAATTTCAAGTGCGAGATTACGTTTCTCCCACTGCGCACTGGCGGTAGGAAAGGTGCCATCGCAGGAGAAAGCGCTCACCGGGAGTTCGTCGCCTTTTCCGGCGTATATAGTGCCCAGCACTTCGCGCTCGAATTTCGGGGCCCCTGGGAAGACGGGGGGAAGTTCGACCTTGCTCGTAACACTTGCCGGGACCTTTACCTCGAATAGATGAGAGAGGCTCTCGTCAACCGCGAGCATGTTCTTCTTGACGACTTCCTCGCCCTTGCGACCATAGGTATCGCGGATCGACTGTCGGATCGCCTCGATCGCTTCTTCGCCCGGAAGAACTTTCGAGATCGCGAAGAAGCATACCTGCATGATGACGTTCATGCGCGAGCCCATGCCGGCGTCTTTGGCGACCTGGTAGGCGTCAATCACGTAGAACCGGGCTTTTTTCGCGATGAGCTGTTGCTGCACTTCGCGCGGCAGGTGATCCCACACTTCGTCTTTGCCAAACGGGCTGTTAAGCAGGAAGACACCGCCTTCAACCAGGGAACTGAGCATGTCGTACCGCTCGAGGAAGATCCACTGGTGGCAGGCTACAAAGTTCGCTTTCGAAACCAGATAGCTTGACTTGATCGGCTGCGGTCCGAAGCGCAGGTGGGAGACCGTCATTGCGCCCGATTTCTTGGAGTCGTAAACGAAGTATCCTTGCGCGTAATTGTCCGTGTTCTCGCCGATGATCTTGATTGAGTTCTTGTTCGCCCCTACCGTGCCATCCGCTCCGAGCCCGTAGAACATGGCGCGAACCACGCTGTCGGGTTCCGTCGAGAACGTGGCGTCGTAATCAAGACTGGTGTGAGTGACGTCATCGTTTATGCCGATGGTGAAATGATCTTTCGGCTGTGGCTTCTTCAGATTGTCGTACACAGCCTTGACCATGGCAGGCGTGAACTCTTTAGACGACAGGCCGTAGCGTCCACCGACGACCGTGTAGGGGCGAAGGCCTTCGTCCGCCCCGCGAGCGGAGCGAGCGTGCCTCCCGTATCCCAGCTTCAATCCTTCATTCAGCGCGCCGACGACATCGAGATACAGGGGTTCGCCGATTGCACCGGACTCCTTCGTACGATCAAGCACGGCGATCTGTCGGACGGTAGCAGGCAAAGCCTCCATGAATGACTTCACGCAGAATGGGCGATACAAGCGAACTTTCAGGACACCGACCTTCTCGCCGTGAGCGTTGAGATAGTCAACCGTCTCGTGCGCAATCTCCGCACCCGAGCCCATCATCACGATCACGCGTTCGGCGTCGGGAGCGCCGACGTAATCGAAAAGGTGATACGAGCGTCCAACGATCTCGGCGAACTTGTTCATCACGGCTTGCACCTTGGCAGGCGCGTCGTCGTAATACCTGTTCGCCGTCTCGCGGATCTGGAAGAAGACGTCAGGATTCTGCGCCGTACCGCGCAGCACCGGATGATCTGGCGACAGAGCGCGCTGGCGATGGTCGATCACGCGATCCATGTTGATCATGGCCCGCATGTCGTCTTCGTTCAGCATTTCGATCTTGCTGACTTCGTGCGAAGTGCGGAATCCGTCGAAAAAGTGCAGGAACGGAATGCGAGTCTCGAGCGAAGCGGAGTGTGCGATCAGTGCCAGGTCCATCGCTTCCTGCACCGAATTCGAGCACAGCATGGCCCACCCGGTGGTACGGCAGAACATCACGTCGGAGTGATCGCCGAAAATCGAGAGCGCGTGGGTGGCAACGGTGCGCGCCGAAACATGAAACGCCGCCGGCGTCAGTTCGCCGGCGATCTTGTTCATGTTGGGGATCATCAACAGTAATCCCTGCGATGCCGTGAAGGTCGTGGCAAGCGACCCGGTCTGGAGGGCGCCATGCACGGCACCGGCCGCCCCTCCTTCACTCTGCATCTCGACCACGTGCGGAATGCTTCCCCAGGCGTTAGGCACGGCTTCTGACGCCCACTGATCGGCCCATTCGCCCATCGGGGATGAAGGGGTAATCGGATAGATTGCAATGACTTCGCTGACCCCGTAAGCCACATGAGCGACGGCCTCGTTGCCGTCCATGGTCTTGAACTTGCGCTTCATGAAATCCCCCGTTCAGTTTTCTCGACGGGAACCACTGGCGTGGTCCTGCGATAGATAGAGGATGAACGAAGGGGCATAGTTCTGTCGGGACGTAGGTTCACAGGGGGGTGTGATTGAAATCACAAGATCTAGACAAGTCACTGAGCCTCAGCTAGTTAGAGATGTGATTTCTTGCTGCAGTATCTCCCGGGAGGAAGAATTCCGATCACTAGCGTGACCCAGCCGACCTGGCTGCTGCTCGAATTCCTGACTTGCAGATTTTCTGGGAAACAGAATGACCCACTGAGCAGACGAGGGACGGGAATTCCCCAAGAACTCCCATGCCCCTCGTGGTCGTACGCTATTCCGGATCCGTCGGATCGTTGAACAGCACCGTCAGCTTGATGCTGCCGTGGCCATATTGCGGGAAGTTCGGCTTTGTCGGATTCGCCGGATCGAGATTGGAGGCGGTGTCATCTGGAGGGAACAACACCAGTGAATTCAGAAACGCGATCACGCTTTGCTGGACATACCAGGGCAAGGCTGCAAACGCATTGCGCGAATTCAGGGCCTCGCCTCCATGGCGCAGAATGACGTCGTTCAGCGTCATACTCCGACCATCATGGCCATATGGTCCCGTGCTGCCCACGCCCCACAATGGCCGCGTCAGGAATTCGGTTTGCAGCGTGCCTTCCCAGTTGCGCTCGTAGAAATTCGTTCCAAGGTCGTGGCGCTTGAAATCGGTGTAGATGTCTCTTACGACGAAAGGATTTTCCGAAGGCTGCTTCAGCAACGGGAAACCGCTGCCGTCATCCTTCGCAGCAAACAGCGGACTGGCCGTGGCGAAAAGACTGTTGAATACACCATTCACCGGGTTGTAATTGGTCTCGACATCCGCCACGCGGCGGTCATGATTGATGGTCATGTCTGAAATGTGACAAGAGCCGCAGCCGATGCGGTCAAAGACAGATCGTCCCCTCTCGGTAGCATCGTTCTGCTGATGGTGAGCTGGTTTGAAGTAATTCAGCAAGTAGAACTCAAGGTGATCCACCAGGGCGGCGTCAATCTCGTTTCCGTTCTGTGCATCGGGACTTGGCGGGGGCGTGATGTTGTCTTTCGATCCGTCCAGCACCATGCCTGCTGGCGTAACCACTCTTCCGCCGGAACTGGCGGCCATCAGATCCGGATCTGAGGAGGCTTCTAATCCCATTTCCTTATGTAGAGCTCCAACAATAAACTCGCGCATGGAGATGACGGACCCTTCGGCCATGAAGGGCTTAATTCGCAGATCGGTATCTACACCGGAGACCTGCGAGGTATCGACCGTTCCATCGGGGTTCGCGGTGATGCTGCCGAACTGCACTCCCTTGCTGTGGAGCCTCAGCGTGACAGGTCTCTTTTTCTGCTGGGCTTGCTTCACGGCAAGGTCGCGCGTGGCCCGAAGGTCGGTCGTCATCTCGTCGGCGATCATTTCTTTCAGACCCAGTCCAAACAGGTGTGGGGCATCCCGGCTGTCGGGACGAGTAGCGACGTTGCCTCCAGACCCTGCCGAGCCGCGCGGACGGCTATGGCACCCGGCACAGCTATCGGAAAGGCCGGCGCCGATCGCGATGTCGCTATTCAGATCGCCGACCCCATCGCCTTCATTGGGCCCCAGGCCTTGCGCCTGCGTGAATTTTCGTTGGAACAGCTGGCGTCCGCGACGAATAGAACGGAACGGATCGCGGCTAATCATATACAGCGACGATCCCGGCACCATGACGCTGCCGCGGCCTGCTCCGATCTCGTCAACCAACGATTTGTTGATTCCTGCACTTGCCTTGTTGGTGGCTTGAGTGTTGTCGATCATCTGGGCGCGAGCAGCAACGCCCAACAACAACGCGCATCCCGCGATTGCGAGAGTTTTTGGTAAGAACTCCATTCCTCTTCTCCCCGGCACAAAACCGGAGCCTCTCAGCCACTTCCCCGATATGACCTGAGAGGCCCGGCGTCTATTAGAGGAGATCGGAAAGGGAGGGCAAAACACGACAAGGCGAGACAAAAAAGTTCGGGACCGGGGAGTACGCTCAGCTATGGCTGGGCGTGAGGGCTACCAGCTGGAGACGCCTCTCAAGGACCTGTAAAGGCTGCAGATACTGGTTTCCAAGGTCGCGATGTGAACTGAAAGCCTGTTTGGCGATCCTGGCTAATTCAATGCCCTTGGCTCTACTACCGAGATCCAAGTAACAATCGGCCAATCCAATCTGTGCGATGGCCAATAGGGGGCTAGTAGCGTCGACGGTACTCTGGCGCAGCTCGATGGCCCGTTGCAACTGGGGCAGCGCATTGGAGGGATGACCGAGTATCAGGTCTGCCCGACCTTGCACCAAGACAGCGCGAGCTTCGAGCCATTTCAGATAATCCCTAGCCGTGCTGGCGGCAAGCTCCTGCGTAACCTGCTCCGCCAGGCGCCTCGCGGACTCGGCGTCACCACGCGCTAAAGCAGTCTCTGCCCGCGACACGTGCAACCTCAGGGAGTCTAGTTCTAACGCGCCCGCTGGCGTTGCCGTTGGATGAAAAGAGTCTAGCGCCGAATCTGCCTCTCCGTTACGGCCGGTTGCGATCAACAGTCTGGCTCGTTCGTCCGCTGCGATGTAGGGCGTCGGGTAATTGACCTTCTTCGCGATGGCGTCGGCTTCGTCCAGCAAACGTCCGGCCTCAGCGTAGTGACCCATGTCCGTCAGAATTGAAGCCTGCAGATAGAGCATCTGCGCGAGATAGCGCGTCCCCGGCCGATTCTTGCGGCGATTCTTAACGGCCTTCTCAACGTAGGTCAGTCCTTCCTCCCATCGCCCGGCATGTGCAAGCGAACGTCCATATTCGAGATAAACCTGCGGCGCGAAAAAAGGGTCGTCGTCGCGATGGGTACGCAAAAGGATTTGTTGCGCACGCTCGACATGCTCTAGGCCCTCTGTCGTGCGGGAAGTCGCACTGAGAAATGCTCCCAGGCGCAACTCCGTCTCCAGCGTATCGACGTGGTCTTCGCCATTCAGCTTGCGGGCCGCCTGTAGCGCTTTCCGGAGGCTTTCATCGGCCGCGGCGAACTCTGTCAAGTCCTGCTGCGTCTGGCCAAGATAGGCATAGAAGCGCGCCAAACTCGCGTTCGGGTCGCCTTCAAGCTTGGCTGAGAGTTGAATCGCTTCCTGGAGGAGCGCTTCTGCCTCGCGCGACTGTCCCATCATTGGGAGCAGAATGGCTTCCTCGTACAGCGCTTCGGCCAGCATGGGCGAGGTTGGATAGTGGCGATAGACATCGACTGACTCTCGCGCATACTGCAGGGCCTTCTGCAGATCCGAACTTTCGTAGTGCTGCGCCATCTGCATCGAAAGATCTGCGCGCTCCTTTGAGGTGAAATCATGATGCTCGTCGAGAATGCGCTCCGCCTCCAGCAATACGCCCTCCCGGTCGCCCACGGAGCTCGATGAGTGCAGGGCGCTCCCGAGATCGATTAAGGGTCCGGCAACCTCCAACGAATCTTTGCCATAACGACTGCGGGCCAGATCGACTTTCTTGCGTTGCTGGCTGACTGCCTCATCTGCCAGACCGAGATCGGCATACATCGTTCCCAGCGTACTCAGGATTCTGAGCTTCGCTTCCGGCACATCGGTCAATTGTTGATCGATCTTCCTGGCTCCGATATCGAGCAATTCCCTGGCTGTCGTTTGACGGGCTTTGATCGGATCATCTTGATAAGAGCTATTGGCGCGAAAAATATCTTCCAGGAAGCCTTCCATCGCAGTGGCCACGCGGGATTCTCTCTTTGCAATGTGCGCTTGCCACAATGCCGCGCCCAGACCGGCCGCCAGGGCAACTACGATCGAAGCTACGGAGGCCACCGCCCAGCGGCGCCGGATGAGAAACTTTTTTGTCCGGTACCACGTAGTTTCAGGCTGCGCGATGACCGGCTCAGCTGCAAGGTAGCGCTTCAAGTCAGCGGCCAGCGCCTCCGCGGTGATGTAGCGCTGGTCCGGCCGTTTCGCCAGTCCTTTCTGCACTATGGCCTCCAGATCGCCGCGCAATTGCCGTGCGAGCTTCTCCGAAGTTGTGCCGCGATTCTCGGCTGCGATCTTGCCGGCCTTGGACATGACCACCTTGGATAGGCGTGGAGGTTCAAGTTCGACAATCGATCTCACGAGGTCGGCCGCCGAGTGCACGCCGTTTCCGGCAGGGTGCTCGCCTGTCAGCAGCACGTAGAGAAGAACGGACAATTCATAGACATCCGTAGCCGTCGTGACTGCACCATTTGCAAGCTGTTCCGGCGCGGCAAATAAAGGCGTGAATGCCGATCCGGACTCGCGCGTAATCAGGGTTGCGGCGCCTTGTACTCCCTCCCCTTCGAGCAACTTGGCGATGCCAAAATCCAGCAGCTTTACCGATCCCTCTTTGCTGACCAGCACATTCGATGGTTTGATGTCGCGATGGATGATGAGGTTCGCATGCGCGTTGGCAACGGCTCCAAGCACATCCAGGAACAAACGAATTCTCGCCCGCACGTCCAGGCGGCGCGCATCGCAATACTGGTCAATCGGCTCGCCTTCGACGTATTCGAGGATCAGATAAGGTTGTCCTTTTGTAGTGACCCCTGCGTCCAGAAGTTCGGCAGTATTGGGGTGAGAGAGTCGCCCGAGGATCGCACCTTCGCGCTTGAATCGTTCTTCACCGCCCTGACCGATCAGGGCTGCACCAAGAAACTTGACCGCTGCTTTGCGTTGAAAACGTCCGTCGGAGCGCTCCGCCAACCAGACCGTACCCATCCCGCCCTGACCGATGGGCGAGAGCAAGCGGTATGCCCCGACAACTTCACCAGCCAGTTTGGGGCTTTGCAGCGCCGTAAGCGGACCCGTTTCAAGAAACGCCTCCCGTTGCGCCGCCTGATGCTCGCTCAGGAGTTCTTGGACCTGTCTTGCGAGTTCAGGGTTTTCAGTGCCTAAGGCCTCGAGCCAACGTCCGCGTTCCGTTTTCGACAGAGTCAGCGCCTTATCAAGGTACGGGCTGAGAGCGCCCCATTGGTCCGGGCTTAAGGTGGACATCGCTACCTCACATTTGCAGATCGGTGCGTAACTCCCGATGCAGATAGATCCGCGCTTTTTCCCATTTGCGCTGCACGGTACGCTCCGACAAATTGCGCATCGCAGCGATTTCGGCGAAGGAGAACCCGCAAAAGAACTTCAGGTCGACAAATTCGGCCAACTCGGCATCCAGCTTCGCCAGTTGATCGAGCGCGTCGCTGATGCGCTGCAGTTCACGTTCGTCGGCAAGGTTACCAACGTTGTCGTTTTCGAGAGACGTGATTTCGAATTGACCGCCGCGCTTCTGAGCCCGTCGGTTGCGCGCATGATCAATGATCAGTCCACGCATGACCCTGGCTGCATATCCCATGAAGCGGGAGCGATCAGGAAACCTCGCATCCTCCCTGGATGCCATGTCCAAATAGGCTTCATGCAGCAGCGTGGTCACGCTCAAGGTGAGCGGGCCTCCGCGACGAGCCAGTTCGCGCCTCGCCATGCGATGCAATTCGGAATAGAGGGCGCTGAACAACGCTTGCGTGGCGGAAGCGTCCCCAGTGTCGGCAGCCGCGATCAGCGAAGATAGGTTGGATTCCAAGCGCGCGCCCCCAAACGGGTGGAGGGAGTGTCGCTGAGATTCTCGCATTTCGGGCGGTTAGTCAAGATGCTGCTACGACAGGAATGATCGCCCCTCACGCAGGGCCGGTAGCAGCTACGGTCCGGTGCCGCCGGTATGGCAGTCGGCGCAGTTGACCTGCGTCAGGTCGCCGATGTCGACGGGGTGCTGGAAAACAGGTGGCGCCGTCGTAATCGCCGTGGCTCCGCCTTCCGTCTCCGACATCATCGTGTGGCACTGGTTGCAGTCTTTGCTGATCACGCGTCCATCCGCGCTGACGTGCTGTCCGTCGTGGCAGCGGAAGCATCCGGGGAAGTAATAATGGCCAAGATTATTGGGATGCGTCTGCCAGTTCAACTTCATGTCGGGGAATGTCGTGCGGCCGTAGATCTGTTGGATTTCGATGACAGCGTTGCGGATCTCAAGCTGCTTGGACTTGGCCACGTCTGGGTACTTCGTTTCGTAGAAACCTTGAATGCCACTGGCGATGCCGCGCATGGCTTCTTCCTTCGTCTTGTAGGTGGCCGTCGCAACCGTCACGGCTTGCTGTTTGATGAAGGGAAGCGAGACGTCGATGCGATGGGCAAGAATAGCCTGATCGACCGCTTCGTCTGGAGGTACATAGATGTGAGTGGGACGATTGTGGCAATCAACGCAATCCATGTGACGGCGCGGTGTCTTGGCGATCTGGTCCTTCGTCAGTGTTGAATCTTTGGCGTAATATTCGGTGACGCGACCCTGCATGTCCTCTACGTGAATGTAAGGGATGACTTGCCGCTTCTCGTCGGCAGCCACATAGTCAATCTTGTTGCCAATGTTCATGTGCCAGTGAATGCCTTCGGGTTGCCCGGTAGCGGGATCTCCGCCGCCGGTCTTGATGATCATGCGAATCTGGCGCAGCGTATTCTTCTCGTCATTCGCGTAATGGGAGAAAACTTTCAGCTGGCCGCCATAGAACTTCTTCGGCCAGTGGCACTGCTCACAGGTCTGTTGTGCCGGGCGCAGGTTTTGCACCGGAGAGGGAATCGGCCGGGGATACGTGTTGAAGATCGTAGCGAATACCTGCCGGGTGCCCGACAGCTTCGATTTGACGAACCAGGTTGCCCCCGGCCCCACATGGCACTCCACACATTCCACACGCGCATGGGGAGAAAGTTGATAGGCCGTGTATTCCGGGATCATCACCGTATGGCAAAGCTGTCCGCAGAATGTGGTGGACTCCGTAAATTCATAGGCTTTGAAGCTGCCGGCCGTGCTCACCACGACGAACACAAATAAGAACGTAACAAACGAGATGACCGCGCCGCGCTGTGTGCGATCGTTCAGATCGATCCGCGGGTAGAACACCGACGGCGCAAGGTGCTTGCGCCGCTCCATCAATACGCCGGCCAGCATCAACAGTAAGCCGAGAATCAGGAATCCTGGCGACACCATGTAGGCGAGAATTCCCACATAAGGGGCAGGCTTGGTCGCGATCTGATCAATGAGGAAGAAAATGAAAATGTTAGCGATGCTGACGATCGCCAGCGCCACTCCCGCAAGGCTGATGGGATTGCGCAGCAGCATGCGCGAGCGATGCCAGGGTTCCACCGTGGGCGGTGGAGTGTTCTCAGTCTCCATGCTTGGCCTCAGTCGGTTCGGGTTCTTCTTCGGTCACAGCATCTGGTTCCGAATCCTGCGGTTCTTCAATAACCGGATTCGGATCGAGCCCGTGTTCTTCCTCGTACGTGTGCAGCGGCATTTGGCCATCCAGCCAGGCCCAGTTCATGGGATAGATGTCGGGGTCCAAAAACACCTGGTAGAAGTGCCAGACAACAATGGCGAGAGTCGCCAGCACGGCCTCGTAATAGTGAATTGCCGTCGCGACGTCGAGCCACCATCGTGGCAGATGATTTCCGAAGAACACCTTCGCCCATAGCATGATACCGGTACCTGCCATGACGAACATGCCCCAGACCAGCGCCCAGTACTCCGCTTTCTCCGCATAGTTGAAACGCGGAAACTCCGGCTTGCGATCCGAGAAACCCAGATAATAAGTGAGATTCTGCCACGCTCCCATAGCATCGTCCAGCGTGGGGAAGAGATCACGCGCCAGGCGGCGTCCTTGGCGCGTCAGGATGATATCGAACAGGTGGAAGAAGCTGACTCCGATCAGGACCACGGCAGCCACGCGATGTAGCAAGTGCCGCATGCGTTCGCCCAGCGACAGCATGGAGGCGAACCACGAATCCGGGAATTTCAGGGCAAAGCCTGTGAGCACCAGCACGATGAAACTGGTGAGCAACGCGGCGTGCTGCCATCGGAAGCGTATCGGCATCCGCGTGACAAAACGATGCTCCAGTTTGCGGCGGGCAATCGCTTTGGCGCGCCAGATGATGAAATTGTGCGCCAGCATGCCCCCGATCACCAGGAAGATGAGGCTGAGATATGCCTTGCGAATCCAACGTACCGCCTTGCTGCCAATGTCGGCGGAAAGTGGAGCATCGACGTGGACTTTCGCGGAAGTGAATTTCTCCGTTACGCCCGGATGGCATTGTCCGCACGTGCGCGCGAGATTCGAGGGATGAATCGTCGAGCGCGGATCGGTTGAGGGAAAGATGCTGTGCGTTCCGTGACAACTGGCACAATTGGCCACGACCTGCGATCCCAGTCGCGACGCCAGCCCGTGATAGCTGGCGAGGTACGTCGTGGCGCGGCGGCCTTCAATGCCAAATTCCTGCGAGAGCCGTACTCCTTCATGGCAGCGCGCACAGGTGAGCTGCGCGACGTTCTGGGCGGAGACCGGAGAATTTGCATCCCCGTGAGCCTTGATGGAGTGGATGCCATGGCAATCGGTACAGACTGGCGCTTGCCAATTTGCCTTCGCGATCGACTGCCCGTGAATACTCTGCTGAAATTCCTTCGAAATCTGCTCGTGGCATTTGCCGCAGGTCTGCGGCACATTGAATTTGAAAATCGGGGATTTCGAGTCCTTGGCGTCGAGAATCTCATGCGTGCCGTGACAATCGGTGCAGACCGCAGCTTTTTCCGAACCATTGGCGACTGCATGCCCGTGAACGCTTTGTTCATAGGAGGCGACCGTCTGCACACTGAGTCCGCTCTTCTCCATCACGAACTTCTGGCCGTGACAGGTCCCGCAAGTCGCAGGAATGTTCGTGTGATGGACACGCGATTTAGGATCGCTTGCCGGCAGTAGCTCATGCGGGCTACCGTGGCAGTCCACGCACGTAGCCGCATTGGTGTTTCCACCTTTCATGGCCCTGGCATGCAGGCTGCGATCGTAGGCGGCTTGCTCGTCGCTGTGGCAGGTGGCGCAGGAAATCCTCTGGGGGGGAGTTTCGTGCGCGGCGCTTTTTACGTCGGTGTGACAGTCAACGCACGTAAACATGCTGCCATGAATGGAATTCTTGAATGCTTCCGGATCGACGTGAAGGCTGACAGTTTTACCGTTCACTTCGTGTGAGAGCGTAGCGTCGCTGTGACAGGCGAGGCACTCATCCGCGGTTGGCTTGGGAGGGTCGTTCTTGGATGCGGCTCGGAGAGAGACCGCCGCTAAAAGAAGGGTGAGGGCAACTCCAGACGCAAAAAGATTCCGTATTGTTCGCGTGGACATGCTCTCACCCGCCGTTTCCTCAGAATCAATCTGTTTTGCTGGGGCGGCATTGCGGCCGCCTTTCTTCACCGTTTCTATTTGGCCAGACCACGGATGTAAGTAACCACGTCCTTAATCTCCGTATCTTTCAGCTTGCCGCCGTAGGCTGGCATCTTGCCTTTGCCCTTGGTGACGATTTCAGTCAACTGAGCATCGCTTTCCGCTTTCACTTCCGGCGATGCGAAATCATGAGCTCCCATTTTCTGACCCGTGGCCGTGCCCTTGCCATCGGGACCGTGGCACATGGCACACTTGGACTTATAAGTGGCTGCCGCGTCCTGGGCGACTGCGGGTGACGCGCAGGCAGCGATTAGACCGCAAGCCAGTAGCGCCGTTAGGACTACTCGAACGGACAGAGATTTCATTGTGTTCCCTTCCTCCTAAGGAAGAATTTTTCGCTTCGCACGATATCACAGAGCAGGGGTTGTCCGTTGTCTGACAGCCGCAACCGGCCAACCGGATTGCGGTAGGCCCACGCTTTCGTCCCGTACCCTGAGAGCTCACTCGCAGGGGTAGGTTCGCATGCTGGGGAGAGTCGCCCTATGGCAGAAGTCACGCGGCCCTGTGACATAAATCACAGGAGTTTTCCGTTTGATTTGTGATTGTTATCACGGGTGGCTGTGCAATCTCGCACTGCTCCCAAACGGGTTCGCCTCTACGATCGAGACGATGCCATCGGCCTCGCAATCATTCGCCGGAAACGCGGCGCAATCCCAGGCCAAGGTGTCGAACGCAGATCCGCTAACCGGTGCAGCGGGCCGTTCGCGGGGTCTTCGGCTGCGGCCAACACAAGTGACGTGGGAAGTGACGCGCGTTTTTTCCTGGAAGGCGGCGAGCCTGCGTCCGGCAAAGACTGTTGCCCGCGGAACGAATTGCCTCTCGACCGCCGAGGCATTCCACCTGATTGAAGATGTTGCAGCGATGCACGTGCCGGTGCTGGCGTTGTCGGGGGGCGATCCGTTAACACGTCCCGATTTGTTTCCCATCATTGAATTCGCGGCCCGACGCTCCGTCCGCACCTCTTTGACCTTGCTACCCACACCTTTACTTGAGCGGGGCATTGTCGAGGACCTGAAAACACGCGGTTTGCTGCGAGTTGGGTTCTGGCTGCATGGATCCACGGCGGCGTTCAACGACGGTCATTGGGGAGTTTCCGGACTGCACAGACGCACCCTGGAAATCATCGGTATCTGTCACGAGGTACAACTGCCCGTTCAGGTGAATACCATCCTCTCGCGGCGGAACCTACACGATCTCGATTCGATGATCGAACTTCTCACCCGGCTCGACGTTGTCTTGTGGAATGTTGTCTTCCTCGTGCCGGCAACCTGTGACGAGGCCAGTATTATGTTGAGCGCCGAGGAGCATGAAGAGGTTTTTAGCAAGCTCTACACAGCGACAAAACAGGTGCACTTTCAGATCAAAACAACCGAAGGGCAGCACTACCGGCGTTACCTCTTGGAGCAAAGAGTGCGAGAGTCGCGGGGGCGGTTGACCGAGGTCGATGTTTTTGCGGCCTCGCTTAGAGACGGCAATGATAGCCAGGCAACCATGTTCATCAATGATCGAGGAGAAGTCTATCCCAGCCGGTTTCTCCCGCTTGCCGGCGGGGATGTAACCCGGCAGTCTCTGGCCGAGGTCTACTGTGGGTCTCCTCTATTTGTCTCTCTGCGGGATAGTTCGCGGTTGAAAGGGAAGTGTGGCCGGTGTCAGGCCCGCAATCTGTGCGGAGGATCCCGGGCGCGTGCGTATGTCATGACCGGGGATTTGTTTGCATCGGATCCCTGTTGCGCGTTTGAGCCTTAGTTCTCAGGTTCCGCTTGCGAATCACAATTCCCGCGAAGTTTTGCCCTGGAGCGTGAGAGAAATCACACGCGAATGTGATTCACACACAGAGTCTACCCAGGCCAACGGCTGGCCTGTTGACAGGTTCGCAACAGCTTTGGGGCTTCCAGTTCATCCGTGGCGGCGTGATCTTGATCACAACCTACTGTGCGTGTGATCACGCGACCCGGTTCGGGATTCCTTGAAAACTGCGCCAATCTCGAGTGGAGGCAGTCAGGCCGAGCCATTTCAGTGTGATTCCAATCACGATTCCCGGTGACTCAATATACGGTCTTCCTCGAAACCCTCTGGCATCCTGAGGCGCAATTGAGGTGCCCTATGGCTAAGGACGATCGCGATATTCTCGATATTCTCAAGTTCGAGCTAAGTTTTCTGGAAGACGGCGGCTATGGGCGCTCCCCACATGACCCCTGGCGCGCCCCAGCGATTTTCGAAGATTCTCCGATTTGCCCCAATTTCTGTGATCCCGCAAGGCCGCATCCCTGCGAGAGTTGCCTGCTCGAACAGTTCGTACCAGAGGGGCAACGCAAGGAAAGCATCCCATGCCGCCTCATCCCGCTGACCTCCGATGGCATGACGGTGGAGGACCTGTATCGCATCGGCAGCCAGATTGAGATGGAAGAGGCGCTAGCGAAATGGCTGCGCGCGCAAATCGCGAGAATCGAGCAAGAGCGAGGTTTGTCGGCGAAGGAAGGTGCAGCCTGAGTGGGCTGACAGAAGATTCTCCAAGCCAGATTTGTTCCGCGCCAGGCCTGAAAATTGAAGGAGACGCAAGAGTCATGAATGAAGAGCACGCATATCGAGTCGCTGCATGGTGGACCTCCGGGCGCACAGGGCTGGCCAAGTCGGACTCCGCCCCGAACGCCATCCATTTCACCGCTCCCACGGAGTTCGGGGGCCTAGAGGGCCGGTGGACACCGGAAGAGTTGCTGCTCGCCGCGATCGCCGGGTGCTATACGACCACGTTGCGGGCCATTGCGGGCGGAGCGCAGTTCGATTTCACGGATCTGCAGGTCGAAGCCAGCGGGACCGTGCGCAAAGCGGAATCGGGATACACCTTCACACAAATTGTGGTTCGTCCCAACCTGAAGATCGGATCGAGCGAGGAACGCGATCGCGCCTTGGAACTGCTCAAGCGCGCCGAGAAATTGTGCCTGGTTTCGCGAGCGCTGGGGACCAATCTGAAGTTTGAACCGCAACTGGAGATTACGAAACCGGCATCCATCGCCTAGTCAGATTCCGAAAACAATGAGAGCGGCGCGAGAGCGCCGTTCTTCTGTTTGCTCCGATTGCGAGTCTATAGCTCCAGCACGGCTGCTACCGACGATGGATCTTCCATCGATCGCAGCGCGAACCCTGCCTTTTTAAAGATGGCTTGTGTGGGCAGGTTATCGCGAAGGATTTCTCCCGAGAGGCGTTTGAATTTCTCTTCGCGCGCGACACGTGCCACCCTCGCCAGAAGCTCGGTGCCGAGTCCACGACCCTGCCATTGATCGGATACTAAGACTGCCGCTTCCGCCTCACTTCTCCTGATCGCGCTGAAGCGCCCAACTCCGAGAATCTCGTGCTGTCCGGTCTCGGAATTCATGTGGTCGGCGACCAGTGCGAAACCGCGGTCGTAACTGCCGAAGCAGATGCGCACCAGGCGTTCGTGCTCGACTCGCGTGCTCAGGCTGAGCGAGCAGAAATACCTGAGGTACACGCTGCGCTCCGAGAGCGTGTGGTGGAATTGCACCATCAGCGGCTCGTCTTCGGGACGAATGGGCCGGATCGTGACCCGCGTTCCATCCTTGAGACTCCAATCCCAAATGTATTGTGAAGGATACGGACGGATCGCCGCCCGCGGCAATTGCTCAGCAGTTGTGTTGGAGTCGTGCACGACCACACGGGCATCCAGCGCTAACAGATGATCCGGTGTGGCCAGCAGAGGATTGATGTCGATTTCCTTGATCCACGGCTGCTCGAGAACAAGCTGGCTGAAGCGCACCAGCACTTGTTCGAGCGCTGACAAATCGACGGGTTTGCGCCCGCGGACTCCTTGCAGGGCCGCAAAGATCTTCGTCTGTTCCATGAGTCGCTGGGCCAGAGTTGTGTTGAGTGGTGGCAGAGCTAAAGCCCGGTCGCCGTAGACCTCGACCATGACCCCGCCCGATCCAAACAGGATCACGGGACCGAACTGCTGGTCGATGGTGCTGCCCAGAATCAGTTCATATCCGTCGCGTCGCACCATCGGCTGTACGGTCACTCCCAGAAAGTGTTGCGCTCCAGCCCTTTCCGTGACTGCGATGCGAATCGACCGGAACGCGCCCAGCACCTGGTCTTCGTTCTGCAGACTGAGACGTACTCCATCGACATCGGTCTTGTGCGCGATGGTGTTCGACAACAGCTTCAGGGCGACTGGATATCCGATCATCGATGCAGTCGCGACAGCTTCATCTTCGCTCGTTGCCATTTGTGTGTCGACAACGGGAATCCCGTACGATCCCAGAATCTGTTTCGATTCGAACTCATTCAGCAAGGCGCGCCCGCTCCTGTGAACTTGTTGAACGAATTCCGCAACCTTCTTGCGGCCTTCGGTCGCGAGTTCGGGGCCTGCGATCATCGCCGGGGTTTCATAGAGCCCCCGCAGGTTGTAGGTGTAGCGCCACATATAAGTGAAGGCTCGGGCGGCCGTGTCGGGGTACGAGAACGTCGGAATGCCGGCGGTATTGAGAATTTCAGTTCCCTGTTCGATGCCCTCTCCGCCCATCCAACTTGCCAGCAGCGGCTTGCCTGTCGTGTTGGCGTACTTTGACATTTGCTGCGCCGTGGCCGTGGGATCGGCGAGACCTTGTGGCGCGATGATCGCCAGCAGTCCGTCGCCTGCAGGATCCTTCGAGACAATATCCACGGCTCTTACATATCGCTCGGCGTCAGCATCCGCCAGGATATCCACAGGGTTGTTGTGGCTCCAATGGGGGGAAAGAAATCCGTCGAGTTCGTGCATTGTCGCCGCCGACAACACGGTCAGTTCTCCGCCAGTCGCCATCAGCGCATCGGTCGCCAGAACTCCAGGCCCGCCGGCGTTGGTCACGATGCTGAGGTGCGGCCCTCGTGGGCGCGGTTGCTTGCTCAACACCTCAGCCATGTAGAAGAGATCCGCGATGTTCTGCACGCGCAAAACGCCGCAGCGACGCAAGGCGGCATCGAGCACGTCATCGCTTCCTGTCAACGCTCCGGTGTGCGAAGCAGCCGCGCGGGAAGCGGCCTCCGAGCGCCCCGCCTTAATGACGATGATTGGTTTGCTCAGCGCAGTTTCGCGAGCCGCCGCCAGAAATGACCGCGCATCACCCACCGATTCCATGTAGATGAGAATGCTCTTGGTGTGCGGGTCATCGCCGAAGAAAGAGATGAGATCGCCCCACCCCACATCGAGCATTGAGCCAGTCGATACAATTGCGCTGAAGCCGACGTGTTCCTTCTGGCTCCAGTCGAGAATCGCGGTCTGAAGTGCCCCGCTTTGGCTGAGAAAAGCGACGCTGCCTTTCTTCGGCATAGCCTTGGCAAACGTGGCGTTCAGGCCGATCGTGGGATTCATGAATCCCATGCAGTTGGGCCCGATCAGTCGCAGCGATCCACGCTGCAGATGCTTCTTAATCTCGTCTTCCAGACGTGCGCCCTCCGCGCCCTGCTCGCGAAATCCAGCCGAGATCACGACGGCCGATTTGACACCAGCGTCGATGCACTCTCCGAGGATCGCCGGAACTGTTTGCGCCGGAGTCACAACGAGCGCGAGATCAACTCCGTCAGGGATATCAGCAATGTGCTTCTGCGTTCTAATTCCGGCCACCTCGGGATGGCTCGGATTGACGGGATAAATCTTCAGCGGGAATTTGCTCTCCAGCAGATTCAAGAGAACGCTTAACCCTACGGTACCTGGCCGGTTTGTGGCCCCAATCACAGCCACGGATCTTGGCAGGAATAGCGGTTCAAGCCCACCGCGTGCAGGTGGAGGGGCGGTGTAAATTTTCCCAACAGGCGACGTGATTGGTGAGCTCGACCCTTGGCTCACAGAATTCCTCCACGGATGCAGTTATTTTTTCATACGGATAGAGATTACGCTCAACTGATGTTGCTTTTTCCCACGATCGAATCCGGTCAGAGCTTGTATCTGCTTGTGGATGAAGAGCATATCCCTGATCACATGGGCTTGTGACCTTGATCACACCCAAAAGTGCGCCGGTGCACTCTAATCGGATGGGAGGTGCAGCGAGATGCGCGCCCCTTACGGCCTTAATATTCTTGATAATTGCCTTACTTGTCCGGTTCGTGAAGAGCATGTTTTCTGCAATCTCTCGGTTCATGCCGGGCAACGCCTCAACGAAATCAAATCAACCGCCGTGTATCCCAAGGGGGCGATGCTCTTCATCGAAGGGCAACAGCCCCGCGGTGTATTCGTGCTCTGTGCCGGCAAAGCGAAACTCTCCACATCCTCACGCGAAGGCAAGACCATCATCACTAAGTTGTCCGAAGCCGGTGATGTGCTGGGGCTAAACTCGGTCATCTCCAATCGGCCATACGAAGTTACCGCCGAGATGATGGAGCCCGGCCAGGCCAACTTCATTCCCCGCGAATCATTGTTGCAGTTCCTTAAAGACCACGGGGAAGTTGCGCTGCGCGTTGCTGAGCAGTTGAGCCGCAACTATTACACTGCCTACGAAGAAATCCGCACACTCGGCTTGGCAACCTCGCCATCGGAGAAGTTCGCCAAGCTCCTGTTATCGTGGACACCGAAGTCTCTCAACAGTGAGAACGGGACGCAGGTGAAGCTCACGCTCACACACGAAGAAATTGCGGAGATCATCGGTACAACGCGGGAGACTGTTAGTCGGCTGTTCTCCGAATTCAAGAAAAAACAGCTGCTGCAACTGAAGGGTTCGACGCTGATCATCCGCAATCGCCCGGCACTGGAAAAGATCGTCCAATCCTGACCGGCGACCTCGCTGTGCCACTCCGGCCTACGCGGTCGTGTTTGGACGCCTTTTCGCGAATACAGATTTTTCGATAGCCGTGTGATGTATTCTTTACCGCCACTGCAATCCGCCTGACGCAGTGCGGCGTCTTGCCCTTGGTTTCTCTTCTGTGTCTTCGGCCACCATTGAGCTTTGTGCGGCGGGCTTCGGCAGCGGAACCAGCTTGGCTTCAGTTCCGCCCCACACGACCGTCATTTGCTTCGAACATCGATCACACAACCAGAATCTCTCGTAGAGCGCAGGCGCAAAACCTCCGGTAGCCGCCTCTACTTCCGGAGTTGGACTCAAATGGAAGATCTTGCCCTGATGCAGACGCAAGAACTTCTCGGAGCAGGCGGGATTGGCGCATTTTGAAAGCATTACGTACGCCTCCCCGGTAATCTGTGACAACCCTATTTTAGATCCAAAAAAGATGAGGTGATGCTGGATAAGGTTACAAGTGACTGTCAGCAACCCCGCGAGCGGAAAGGGGTTCATCCGGCTCTGGTTTAGAATCGCAGGACCATGTGCAATCGCCGATCAGCTGCCATTTCATGATGAACGAAATTTCCTGCGCTGCACTTCTTTTCGACTTGGATGGAGTTCTGATCAACTCGACACCGGCCGTTGCGCGTGTGTGGAAGCGATGGGCCATTGAGCACAGCTTCAATCCCGCCGAAGTAGTCGCTCGAGCTCACGGCCGCCCCAGCCTTACCACGATTCGAGAGTATCTGCCGAACGCCGATCACGAGGCGGAGAACCGGGAGGTCGAGCGCCGCGAGATCGAAGACCTGGAGGGCGTGATTCCACTGCCGGGCGCTCTTGATCTGCTGGCCAGCCTTCCGTCGGACCGATGGACCATCGTGACCTCATGCACCCGCCCGCTGGCCGAAGTTCGCATCCAGGCGGCCGGTCTTCCGCTTCCACGCAAGCTGATTACGTCGAATGACATTCAGCATGGCAAGCCTCATCCTCAGCCCTATCTCAAAGGCGCTGCGATTCTCGGATTTCCTGCCGAAGAGTGCATTGTGCTGGAAGATGTTCCCGCGGGAGTACGAGCCGGGAAATCGGCAGGAGCTCGGGTCGTTGCCTTCACGACGACGGTGCAAGCTGTTGCGCTAAAGGAAGCGGCGGCCGACTGGATTCTAAAGAGCTGCGCGAATATCCGGCTGTTGGATCAGACGAATGGTCTGCGACTGGCGCTGGAACCTCGCCCGTAAGCGGTTGCTCGGCTAAGTCGAGCCTGGGTGGGACCGCGATCGGCTCATTTTGACGGATGCATTTCTCCTCTTTTCGAGATTACAATCCCGCTGGGTTCAGACCAACTCAAATCCCCACAGCCGCATCAACATAATGCTGCATTAGCGAGGTTGAAATGAGAGTCAAGTCGCTGTTTTGTCTCGCCACTCTGCTTGCCCTTTTCTGTCTGAGCGCGGCCGCACAAGACAATCAACAGGGGCAAACCGCCAAGTCGCAGGAGCGAATCATTCGCGAGGTTCGCCATGAGCTGCTCATGCTACCGTACTTTGGCGTGTTCGATTACATCGCGTTCAAAGTCGACGAAAGTACGGTGACGTTAGTGGGGCAGGTCGTCAGGCCCGTTCTGAAATCTGATGCCGAGAATGCCGTGAAGCGCATTGAAGGCGTAGAACGCGTCAACAATCAGATCGAGGTGCTGCCTCCTTCTTCCATGGATGACCAGTTGCGTTTGCGCCTCTTCCACGCGATTTACGGTGATCCTGGACTTGAGAAATATTCGCTGGGAGTGCAGAAGCCGATCCGCATTGTTGTCAAGAATGGCCATGTGACGCTCGAAGGCGTCGTGGACAGCCAGGGAGACAAAGACTTGGCCAACATTCGGGCAAAGGGCGTGCCGGGGAGTTTTTCAGTCGACAATAATCTGCAGGTCGCATCTTCCAAGTAATGCGGCGCGAGAGGACGGCGCATCGTTCTCTCGCCTCCTTCTCGCGGCCTGTCAGTCCATTTTGGGCTCAAGTGAGCAAAATCGTTTTTCCTGAACTACAAACCTTGCGCGTCCCGCGTATAATTTCTCCGGATTTGACTTCCGCCCCAACGGAGCATTTGGAGGAAACGCCATCATGAGTTTCCATACCATGAATCGTCGTACGTTCTTGAAAACTGCCGGCACCGCCGCAGCCGTGAGTTTGCTGCCCAGTCGATTCCTCTGGGCGGCGGGCCCAAAAATTAACAACATTGGAGTCCAGCTCTACACCGTTCGTGACCTGATGAAGGACGACTTCGAGGGTACCATCGCCAAGGTCGCTCAGATTGGCTACAAGGAAGTTGAGTTCGCGGGTTACTTCGGCCGCACCGCAGACCAGGTCAACGCTGTGCTCCAGAAAAACGGTTTGAAGGCGCCGTCCACCCACGTGCAGTACGACGAACTCGACGACAAGTTCCCGTCGGTGATTGAGTTCTCCAAGGCCATTGGATTGGAATACATCGTCTGCCCCTGGATTCCCGAGGATCTGCGCAAGTCTCCCGACATCTGGAAACAGGCTGCCGACAAATTCAACAAAGCCGGCGAGCAGACCAAGACTGCGGGCATGCAATTCGGTTATCACAACCACTGGTTCGAATTCCTGCCGACCAATGGGAAGCTGCCTTATGACGAACTGCTCCGGCTCTGTGATGCCAACCTGGTGAAGCTGGAAATGGATCTGTGCTGGATTGAGACCACGGGTACTGATCCGGTCAAGTACTTCGAGAAGTATCCGGGCCGATTCCCGCTCGTGCATGTCAAGGACGTGAAGACCATGCCGAAGGTTTCGACCGGGGGCGCGCAGAATTTCGGGGATACGGTCGACTTAACTGAAGTGGGCAGCGGCGTGATCGACTGGAAGCGCATTTTCGCTCACGCCGACCAGGCCGGGATCAAGCACTATATTGTTGAGCACGACCATCCCAAGCAGCCGCTCGCGAGCATCAAGAGCAGTTACGAGTATCTATCGAAGTTAACGGTCTAGTGGCCGAACGACGCATAAATGCCGCCGCTCCCGCGGCGGCAACTTTTATGGGGACAGATTTCACCGGGGATCATGCAGGTTAAACGCACGCCCAAAACATATGATGTTTGTATCATTGGCTCTGGTGCTGCCGGAGGTACGGCTGCCAAAGTGCTCACGGAGGGAGGCCTGAGCGTCGCTTTGCTCGAGGCGGGACCTCCAGTCATTCCTGACCGTGACTACAAAGAACACGTTTGGCCTTACGACCTGCCCCATCGCGGTGCGGATATCGGCGGACGAGCGCGACACGAACTCAATGACGAGTTCATGGCCCCGAATGGGGCATGGGAGATCGACGGCGAGCCTTACGTGTCCGCTCCAGGCTCGAAGTTCCGTTGGTTTCGTTCCCGCATTGTCGGAGGCCGCACTAATCACTGGGGACGCATCGCTCTCCGCATGGCCCCGGTCGATTTCAAAGTGCGCTCGCATGACGGGATGGGTGACGATTGGCCCATCGGCTACGACGACGTCGCGCCTTATTACGACAAAGTCGAGTCTTACATCGGAGTGTTTGGGACAAAGGAAAATATTCCCAGCGCTCCTGACGGAATCTTTCTCCCACCGCCGAAACCACGTTGCACTGAAACGATCATCAAGAAGTCCTGCGACAGGCTGAACATTTTGTGCATCCCTAGCCGCCTGGCAATCTTGACCAAACCGCTGAACGGGCGTCCAGCTTGCCACTACTGCGCGCAATGTGGCCGCGGATGCAAGACGGCTTCGAATTTCAGTTCGAGCCAGGTGATGATTCCTCCCGCGGAGAAGACCGGCCGGCTAACCATGATCACCGGCGCCATGGCACGGGAACTCGTAGTTGGGAAGGACGGCAAAGTGACCGCGGTTTCCTACATCGACAAGGCAACGAGAGAAGAGCGGCGCGTGAATGCGCGCGCCTTCATTGTGGCGGCAAGTGCGTGCGAGTCGGCACGACTGCTGCTGAATTCCAGATCCACCTTGTTTCCCGATGGTCTTGCGAATTCTTCCGGGGTCGTGGGTCGTCACCTCATGGACACCGTGGGCAGCGATGCTGGCGGATATTTTCCTCAGCTCGAGAGGATGCCCGCGCACAATCACGATGGCGTGGGTGGCATGCACATGTACCTGCCGTGGTGGAAATTCGACCGCAAGAATGATTTTCTGCGCGGCTATCACACCGAATTTGGCGGTGGACGCGGTATGCCGGGGGTCGGCGATTTTGACGAGCTCTGCGATCAGTACGAAGGCTACGGCGCTTCGCTGAAACGGGAGTGTAGGAAAAAGTACGGCACATACATTGGGTTTGCCGGTCGCGGTGAAATGATTCCCAACGAGAACTGCTACTGCGAAATCGATCCCGGCGTGGTCGATCAGTGGGGTATCCCAGTTCTGCGCTTTCACTGGAAGTGGGGCGACAACGAACTCAAGATGGCGAAGGATATGCAAGAGATGTACCGGGCAATCGTGGAAGCCGCAGGCGGCGTCTTCATTCCTTCGACGCAGGTCGATGTCGCGCACCCCTACGGGATCGCGGACGGCGGCGTCATCATCCACGAAGTCGGAACGGCTCGCATGGGAAACCAGCCGACAACCTCCGCTCTGAACGGATACTGCCAGGCGCACGATGTGAAAAATTTGTTTGTCACCGACGGCGCATGCTTTGTCACCAATGCCGACAAGAATCCGACCCTGACCATCATGGCCCTTACGTGGCGCGCCTGCGATTACCTGTTGGATCAGGCGAAGAAAGGAAATCTGGGAGCCTGAGCCGATGACGATCTCACGCCGTGACATTCTCAAATCGCTTTCGATAACTGCCGTCGCCGGATCGGTCCTGCGCGTCATTCCGCTTGAAGCTGCCGAATACGCGCACCGCATGGTGAAAGCGGAGAAGGCAGCAGCAGAGACTCATGCGTACTCCCCGAAGTTCTTCTCTGCGCATGCGTTCAAAACTTTGCAGAGCCTCTGCAATACGATTATCCCGGCTGACGAAGATTCGAAAGGGGCAGTTGAAGCTGGCGCTCCCGAATTTATCGATTTGCTTACTAGCGAGAACAAGGACTATCAACTGACGTTAGGTGGCGGCCTGATGTGGCTCGACAACACCTGCGTCGACCGCTACGAAAAGCCGTACCTCGATTGTGCGCCAGAGCAACAAAAAGAAATTCTTGATCTGATTGCCTATCGCAAGAGTTTCAAAAAAGATCCGAGTTTAGGGCAGGGAGTTGAGTTCTTCAGCTTCTTGCGCAGGCTCACGGCAGATGGATTCTTCACCAGCGAAATTGGCATCGACTACCTTGGCTATGTCGGAAACACCTATCTGCAGGAGTTTCCCGGGTGTCCGCCCGTGCCGGAGCCATAGTCCGGCGCTCGCCGAGAACAGCACAAAGGCTCAACCACAAAAGACACGATGTTTTCCGAGGAATTCGGTGGTGCTCCTTCGTGTCCTTTGTGATCATCGATTTATCATCCAAACGGATTCTCCAACGACGGACTCTGTGGCGTGAATAACTCCGCTCCCTGCTCGGTGATGTGCATATCGTCTTCCAGGCGAATGCCGAATTCGCCTCGAATGTAAATCCCAGGTTCGTTGCTGGTGGTGATATTCGCCTGCAGTTTCTCCGAATTTCCACGCACCAGATACGGCCACTCATGCCCGTCCATGCCGAGGCCATGGCCGAGTCGATGGGTGAAGTATTTATAGTCGGGACCATAGCCTCCATCCGTCACGATCTTGCGCGCGGCTGCATCCACGGAGCCACATTCTGCACCGGGCCTGGCGGCGGCTAGTGCCGCTGATTGCGCACCGCGCACGATTTCGAACACGCTCTTCATCTTGTCGGAAGCTTTGCCGAGAACGAACGTGCGTGTGATATCGGACTCATATCCTTCGACTGTGCACCCACCGTCCATCAGGACGATGGTTCCCTGATGCACCACCTGCTGCGTTACGGACCCGTGCGGGAACGCAGAAAACTCCCCGACCTGCACATCGGCGCCTCCGCTGAAACCCAGCTGCTCGTGCGCTTTCTGGACGAGGTCCTCCACTTGAGACTGCGTCATACCATCTTTGATCGCGCGGTAGGCCGCTTCATAAGCAGCGAGGGTAACCTCCGATGCGAGGCGCATGAGCGCGATCTCGCGCGGACTCTTGATCATTCGGCAACCGGCCGTCACCGGTGTCGCGCTCGCAAATTTCGCCTGCGCTGCGGTTCTCGAGATGCCTTCAGAAAACACGAATCGTATTGTTTCTTCGATACCGATACTGCCGGTGGCCATGCCCCGATCCTGCAATCCTTGAGCAAGACGCTGGTAGGGACTCTCGTCTTCCTGCCAGATGCGCATGTCGGGATGTTCGCCTTCGGGAGCATTCTTGATCTGCTCGCGCGCCCGGCCCTCTTCAAATCCCGGGCAGACGTAGAACGCGTTCCCGTTGGCGGGCAGCACGAGAGCGAACATCCGCTCGCCGCCCCACCAGCGAATCCCGGCAAAGTATTGCAGAGAAGTTCCGGTCATCAGGACGATGGCGCCGAGCCCGTTTTCTTTCATCAGTTGGCGTGCCCGTTGTTGCCGCTGTTGCCGTTCGTCACGCGTGATTGGAGTGGCTTCGCTTTTTCGCGACTTGAGCGTGGCGATCGAAGGCGGCAAAGTGCCGTTATCACGAGTTCCTCGCGACAAAGCCAGACTCGCGCGCGCTGCCGGAATGACCGATACCGCGCCACCAACTTCCAGGAACTTTCTTCGTGAAAGCATGAACTCCTCCCCAGTCTTTTGAGCGAAATGCGATCCGCCATTATAGGGGCGATTGGAGCAAAACCGGGAAGGGCACGACTTCAGTCGTGCCCGCCAGACAGTCGTCAAGGACGTGGCTTTCTGGGGTAAGCTCTCCGCAGCATGGAGTCAGGGTTCCAGTGTGCATCATGCGGAGAGTGGAACGCGACGAGCGTGGACGAATCCGCAGGACGACGGCAGTCCTACGTCGAAGATTGTCAGGTCTGCTGCAAACCGAATCTGCTGCGGATCGAGTGGGACAATTCTGCGCGGGAGTGTGTGATCGCGGCTGAACTGGAATGAGTGCCTTCGGCAGTCACATTTGGGCTTCGTATTTCCAACATGAAGGTGGTCCAGGATGGAAACGCTGAGACTCAAACGCCATGGACTTCGCGAAATACTCGCGCAGTTAGCGCGCCCGCGCTATAGTTTCCTGTCCGCCGGGTCTTGGTGGCGGCGAAGCAAGGAGGGCCCTTCATCCTATGGCGAGTGGATACAGCGCTGGTCGGATGGTCAGTCACAACATGGTCACCACGCAGTTTGAACTCGATGGCTTTCGAGTGACGCGCACGCTAGGAGTCGTCCGGGGAATCGTGGTGCGATCGCGCTCGATCTTTGGCACGATCGGGGCTGGACTTCAAACGCTGGTGGGCGGGAACATCACACTGCTGACGAATCTCTGCGAGAAAACTCGGCAGGAAGCATTCGATCTCATGCTGCAGCACGCGGCCGAGCTCGGGGCCAACGCCGTTGTGGGAGCCCGCTACGACGCGACCGAAGTCATGCAGGGTGTCACCGAAGTCCTGGCATACGGCACCGCCGTTTTTGTCGAACCGGCGAAGTAAGAGGCCAAGGCAGATGCGCTTGCCACGACTGCTCCTGCCCGGGCATTTCGAGTGAACCGCTTTGCATCGTAAAGCTCCCCGACCCTCCCCGGTGTAGGCTCTCTTAAATCAGCGGATTAGTCCGAAACTCGAAGTGAGTCATTGTGGTTCCATATTTTACGGGTAAAATATTGAAATTGGGCACGAGGCTGTGGAAGGCAAGGGCAGATGTCACATATTGCAGACGTCGGCCTGTGGAAAAGTGCGGAGTGAAGGGAGATATGGTAGGGGAAGATTTCGGGGTCGGGACCGGGTGGTCCCCGTCGAGATTTCCCGGGCGAACATTCCCGCAACCGTTGAAGCCTTAGACCGCGGAGATCGCGGAGAGCGCGCGCAGAGAACTGCCTCTACTTCGCAATCGCGGACTTAGCTTTTGAGAGGCAGCTTCTGACTAACTTGTGAAAGTGGAGAATCCCACTCCAAGGTTGCACTCACATCCTCATGTCCGCATTGCCTGAAATGTCGCCTATTCGTGAAGCGCAACAATTGCTGAGGCAGTATTTTCCTCCGACTCCGTTGGTAAGAGCTCCAAGCCTGGGTGGGCCGAATGCAGATGTTTATTTGAAACTCGAGACTGCATTACCCACGGGTTCTTTCAAGCCGCGGGGAGCGCTGTATGCTCTCATCAAAAATCTGCAACGCGGGAAAATCGACGAAGTTGCGGCGTCTAGCACGGGCAATCACGGGGCCGCGACCGCCTTTGCCGCCCGGACCCTCGGGGTGCCAGCCACGATTTTCCTGCCCGAAGATCCCAATGCGGTCAAACGCAAAAAGATTGAGGAGCTCGGAGCCCGGATCGTTTGTCACGGCAGCATCGATCTGGCCGCCGCGTTTCAGAAGGCCAGAGAACATTCACGTCGGCCGGGAGTTTACTTCCTGAACGACGCCACGGATCCGGATCTCCCGGCGGGTCCCGGCACGATTGGCGTGGAGATCCTGGAACAATGCGAAGACCTCTCCGCCGTTTTTGTGCCGATGGGCGACACCGCTTTGATCCGCGGGGTTGGAGCGGCGGTCAAGCAGCTTTCTCCTGCAACCAAAGTCATTGGAGTGCAAGCGGAGCGGGCGCCGTCGTACGTTCTATCGTGGCGAGCCGGCAAGCCGGTTCCCACCAATACGTGTGATACCTGTGCTGACGGGCTGGCCACGCGAACTCCGGAAGCGGCGAATGTGGAAGCCATTCGCGAAGTGGTCGACGATGTTGTCCTGGTGAGCGAGGACCAGATGATCGCTGCGATCCACCATCTTTATTTGCGAGAAAACGTGCTGGCCGAACCCGCCGGAGCCGCGGCGACAGCCGCGTATCTTGGCAATCCAGTCTCAGGCCGCGCAGCACTCCTTGTGAGTGGCGGAAACATCACGGATGACACTCGGAAGAAGGCGGGCGCAGCTCCCTGAACATGAGCTTCACTGTACCTCAACTGGCGGCTGTCTTTGCGCCGGGAATTCGCTTCCTTAAGAGCGCAACTTGTCCGGTGTGATGGGCTTCGTGCTCACAGACGTGGAACCACTTGCAGAGATTGTTGGTGGGTCCCCAGAACCAATCCTTCTCGACAGCGAGCAGCCAGGCGTCGTCGCGCTTGCGAAATTCAGCCAGGGTTTTTTCCCGCACGTCGTGCAAAATGCCTACGTAGTAATCGCGATCATGTCCCTTGATCGTCTTCCGGCCTGCATCACCCAGATCCATTGCAGCATCCCATTTTTTCTTGACCTCGTCGGACCACGAATCCCACTTCATGCCGTCGAACGTATTCAACTGGTAGTAGGTCTCGGTTGCCGCCAGATGCAGCATCAGGGCGCCAACTGTGTTGGCATTGGCATCGAACAGATAGTCCAAGTCTGCCTGCTTCAGGTTCTTCGTCGCGTTCAAAATGCCGTTGGCTTCGCGCATCCAGGTCAGCATGGAAACGAACGAGCCAATCTGCGGTGAGTAGCCTGGCAATGGGCCCAGGACATTCGGCTGAGCCGGCGCCGGGTTCGTTGCCTGAGCCTGGAGCAAATCCCGGCAGGCACCTAGCGTCGAGGCAGCCGCGAAGCCGCCCAGGAATCTTCTTCTGCTTACCCAGGTGTTGAAGCGAATCAGTGTGTTCATGTGTGTACTCCCTTCGTTAAACAGATGGGCCGCCTCCACTCTCTGAAGAGAGGCGCGACCTCACGATCTCACCATACGGCGAAACTCGGGGCCTCGCCCCTCGGGACGGACGAAGGCCTCCGTCCCTACACATAACCACATTTTATCGGCGGACGAGGGGATGTATCGGGCGTTCCCCAAGAGAGTCATTCGGGCGACCAGTATACGGCGGGAAGTCGGAGCTCGAAGCAGTCACCAGGGCCGAAGCTGCAACTTCCACAGGAAGATCCGCGCCAGTGGCCGAGGTCAAGAAAAATGTGAGCGAAAGAATAGCGAAAGAACCGCGAACGTTAACCCAATGCCTTGTGGTCACTTATTTGATTCACCACAAGCCTTGGCGTTTTCCTTGGTGAGTGCACGAGTGGGACGGACACTTGCAAGTTTCTGCTTGACAATAAACGACTTACAGCTAAGATGTGGGAGAAAGTGGTAGAAAGTGGCTAGTGCGGTATCGTTCGTGGCAGTCAGGAGCTGAAATCGAGGAGCCGGTGGAAGTCCGACCCAGTAGCGTGACAAACAGCCCGAATCGCCCGACGTTGACCGAGTTTTGCGCCGCTTTTACCTCCTTAATTGAGTTGAGATCGAGCCACCAGCGCCATGTTTCGCGGCAATCATCCAACCCGGGTCGACGAGAAAGGCCGTCTCAAAATCCCCGCCGAGTTCAAGCGGGTGATCGACGAGAAATATGGGCAACAATTTTACATCACGAGTCTCGATGGGAAGGTTGCTCAAGTGTATCCCTTCGAGGAGTGGGAGCGGATCGAGCAGAAGTTGGCCGGGCTCTCCAATTTCAACCCCACCAAGAAGAAGTTTCTGGATCGGACGAACTACTACGGGCAGCAGGTCGAAATGGACGGGCAGGGACGATTGCTGCTGCCGCAGCTGTTGCGGGAATCGGGACAAATCAGGGGAGAGGTAGCGGTTCTGGGGAATCTGACGTACCTCGTGGTCAGGAACCTGGAGCTGTTCAAGAAAGAGATCGAAACCGAAACATTCACGCCTGAGGATGAGAAGACGCTCGACGAACTGGGCATCTAGTGGGCGAGGGATCAACAGACACCCCTCAGGGGGTTGGACATGGTGGTGGAAGGGAAGCGAGCCATGTTCCTGTTCTTTTAAAAGAAGCGATCGACTTTTTAAACGTGCAGCGTGGCGGGACCTATATCGACGCCACGGTGGGCCTTGGCGGGCACAGTTACGAAATCGCAAAACGCCTCGGCGCACCGGGACATTTGATTGGGCTCGATAAGGATCCGGCGGCGCTGGAAATCGCGCGTAAGAAGCTCGTCGTTGGTCGTTCGTCGTTGGTCGCTGGAGAACAACCCGACTGGCCAACGGTGACGTTGCTGCATCGTTCATTCGCCGAGGTGGGCAAGGGCCAACGAGCAGCGAGTATCGACGGTTTGCTGGCCGACATTGGAGTCAGCAGCCTACAGCTTGATGACGCCGCGCGCGGATTCAGTTTTCAGGCGGAAGGACCGCTCGACATGCGGATGGATCCGCACTCCGAGCATACCGCCGAACAAGTGGTAAATCACCTTGACGAGCGACAACTCGCCGACGTGATTTACGAATTCGGAGAGGAAAGGAGGTCGCGGAGAATCGCCAGAGCCATTTGCCGGTCGCGGCCGATACGCAACACCGCACATCTTGCGGAAGTGATATCAG
>Ga0335080_10000422_pt1 | contig 38431 bp, 35 predicted proteins | sample Lox_Sample_34_FD_206720 | JGI IMG/M metagenome (GOLD analysis project Ga0335080, IMG submission 206720) | Soil microbial communities from Loxahatchee National Wildlife Refuge, Florida, United States - Lox_Sample_3.4 | ecosystem: Environmental > Terrestrial > Soil > Wetlands | place: USA... | reverse complement strand
GTTGTGCCGCCCTGGGCGGTGGCGACATAGCTGTCATCATAGATTTCGATGACCCAGATGCCCTTGCCCACCACGATGCCGGCGAGCGAGGCATCATATTGCGCATCGAGCCGGGTCTGCGCGAAAGCGCCGTGCGGGGCGAGCAGCAGAAACGCGCTTGTGGCGAGAGCAGCAACACTCCGCCAAGGCGCCGATCGGGCCAAAATCTTCATCGTCGTCGTCACTGAGCGGCGGTCCTTGGCCTCGGCGCTTTCCAAAATGTTACCTGAGCAATCAATACCGGCAAACAACGCTGTTTTCGCAGACAAAACGGGGCGATTTGAAAACCACGCACCCGCGGCCGGACAAAGGGGGCCGCCAATTGCCTCCTCATTCGCGCGCGAATGCGCCCTTTATGTGATGGCGGGCGCGGATCGAATGTTTGCAAGGCCTTGGCGCGCGGCCGCTTTTGAGGGTTTTTGAGGGCCAAAAACCTTGACGGTTTCAGCTTCGGCCCCTATACGTCCGCCGCTCCCAGTCAAGGACACCCGTTTTGACCCCGTGGCGCCGAAAGCGGCAGCCAATCCAGCGGGATGAAAGAGGATTTTTAACGATGTCGCGGCGCTGCGAACTGACGGCCAAGGCTCCCCAGGTGGGCCACAAGGTCAGCCACTCCAATATCAAGACCAAGCGGCGGTTCCTGCCGAACCTCTGCAATGTCACCTTCATCTCGGATGCGCTCGGCCGCAATGTGCGCCTTCGCGTCTCGACCAACGCGATCAAGAGCGTCGATCACAATGGCGGCCTCGACGCATTTCTGATCAAGGCAAAGGCGGCCGACCTCTCGCCGCGCGCGCTCGAACTGAAGCGGGCGATCGAGAAGAAGGTCGCAGCCGAGCCGGTAAAGAAGGCGAGCTGAGTTTTTCAGAGCTGGGGCGTTGGGGCGCGTATGCGTCCGATGGCGTAAGGCTTGAAGTTTTGAGTAGGCGGCCGGGTCGGAAACGATCCGGCCGTTTTGGTTTTTGGGGTTGGGAAATCGAGCAGCACGGCAATATCTCAAGCCGCCGCACGCCCGACCACCGGCTTGATCTTCTCCAATTCCTTTCCGATCTGCCGTTTTGCAGTCCCCACATCGAACTCGTTCTGCAGGTTGAGCCAGAGCTGAGCGGACGTGCCGAGCGCCCTGCCCAGTCGAAGCGCGGTATCGGCAGTCACTGCGGTTTCCTCGTTGGCGATTCTTTCAATGCGCGTACGGGGAACGCCGCATGTCTTTGCGAGCGCGCCGGCTGATAGTCCCAACGGAATCAAAAACTCTTCCCGCAGCACTTCGCCAGGATGCATGGGCAGAAGTTTCTTGACCATTTGAAGACCTCTCTACAGTCTGCAGCTAGTGATAGTCGACAAACTCGACATCTTTCGGACCCTCTGCTGTCCACACAAAGCAAATCCGCCATTGATCGTTGACCCGGATCGAGTGCTGCCCTTGCCGATCACCTCTCAGAGCCTCCAGTCGATTCCCCGGCGGCGCCTTCAGATCATCCAACGAGGTCGCCGCGTTCAAGTACCCGAGCTTCCGTCGCGTGACAGCAATCAAATCAGAAGGGAACCCTTCGAGGCAACTCCATCGAAAGCCGCTCTCGTTCGCCCATCTTTGAAGCTTCTGATCACACTGGTGAGTGTATCATTAAATGATACAGCTGCCCACACAGATGTATCGTGTCACGATACACTAACTCTCCTTATTTCAGCCCACCCGCATCGCCGCAGCCAGAGCCGGCAATTTACGCGGGGGCCTGCAAGGCGACGAAGTAGCCGCTAGGCGCAGGCCACGCGACCACGGCCCTTCACTGCCGGCCACTCTTGCGCCGCTGCGACTCTCTGGCCAGCCGCCGACATGATGGCACTCCCCAACAATCCCAGGATTCGGCTATACTCGCGCAGGTAGCGCGGGGGGAGCTTGCGATGAAGAACATCGTCATCTGCTGCGACGGCACCGGCAACGAGATCAGCGAGAACATTTCCAATGTGCTGAAGCTCTATCGCTGCCTGCGCAAGACGCCCAAGACGACGCCGGTCCAGGCCGTGTACTACGATCCCGGCGTCGGCACGCTGGCGCGGCCCGATCCGTGGCGGAAGCTGATGCAGGATTTCATCGCGATCCTCGGGCTTGCGACCGGCTACGGGCTCGATGACCATGTGCTCGGCGCCTACGATTTCATCGCCAGCAATTACGAGGACGGCGACCACATCTATCTGTTCGGCTTCAGCCGCGGCGCCTACACCGTGCGCGTGCTGGCGGGCCTGATCCACAAGATCGGGCTGATCTCGCGGCAGCAGGTGAATCTCGCCGGCTCGGGCCTGACCGCCTACAAGCAATTCAGCGGCGACGGATCGAACGCGGGACCAGGCCTCAAGGCGCTGACCGATGCCGGCGAGGACGAGGAGCCCCTGACGCGCGACGACCAGGCGGCGCAGTTTGCCCGCATCCTTTCGACGCGCGCGCCGACCATTCATTTTGTCGGCGTCTGGGACACCGTTGCGAGCGTCATCGTTCCACGCCCCGACCGGCTTTATTTTCCAAGCCTGCAGGAGCTTGCCTTCACCCTGCAGAACCCGAGCGTGAAGATCTTCCGCCAGGCCATTTCGATCGATGAGCGGCGCTGCATGTTCCGCCTGAAGACGTGGGACGACCCGCAAACCTTCACCCACAATCGATTCAATCAGGCCAACGCCGAGGCGCAGGACATCAAGCAGGTCTGGTTTGCCGGCGTGCACGCCGATATCGGCGGCGGTTATCCCGAAAGAGAGAGCGGTCTTTCCAAATATCCGTTGCTCTGGATGATCGATGAAGCCGCAAAGTGCGGCCTTTCCGTCGCGGCGCAGACCGTGAAGCATCTCGCCTGGGGCGTGCAGCGCAAGGGCAGCCCGTTCACCTACGTCGCGCCCGACTTCCGCGGCATGCTGCACAATTCGATGACGGCGGCCTGGCGCATTCTCGAATACCTTCCCAAGTCCGCCAAATACCGGGAATGGCCGGAGCGCAAGGTGCAGTTCGGCTTCTATATCCCGGATGCGGAGCCGCGGCTTGTTCCCGAAGGCGCGTCCATTCATGCCTCCGTGCTGAAGCGCATGGAGGATTTCGCCGACTATCGGCCGGTCAATCTGCCCAAGAAGTTCGAGACCGTGCCGATGCCGGAGCCGCAGGGCTAGCGCTGTCGTTATCCCCTCACTTCGGCCCCACGCGCAGCGCCGCCGGCAGGCTCGCCGGCAATTCGCCCGCGCCTTGCAGCGCCGCCTGCATGGCGACGATATAGCCATACGGCCCAAGCCCCGCGATCACGGCCTTCACCGCGGCCGAGAGCTTTGAGTGGCGATGCAGCTCGTCGCGGGCGTGGATGTTGGAAATGTGGACCTCGAAGATCGGGCCCTCGAAGATCTTCATCGCGTCGAACATCGCAATCGAGGTGAAGGAGAAGCCGGCCGGATTGATGATCAGCGCATCGGCCTCGGTGCGCGCAGCCTGGATGAGATCGACCAGCGTGCCCTCATGGTTCGACTGGTGGAAATCCAGCTCTGCACCGGCGAAGGCGGCGAACTCCTCGCAAGATTTCTCGATCGCCTCCAGCGTGGTCGAGCCATAGATGTGCGGCTCGCGGATGCCGAGCAGGTTCAGGTTGGGGCCGTTGAGGATCATGATGCGCATTGGCGTTCTCCCACGATGTTATTGGCTGCAGTTGCCCTTCAGCTTAAAGAGCCCTTAGGGCGGATTAGCGCAAGCGTAATCCGCCTTCGCGCCACCTCTCGGCGCAATACGCTTCGCTATTACGCCCTACGATCCGATGTCACTTGTCGGGCAAATCAGTTGCGCGATTTTCGCGTGAGCACGCCGCGCGAGGGCATGTAAAAACGCGAAACGACTCGCGCGAATAGCCGAAATTCGCGAATTGATTCAAGGCCCGGCGACATTTCAGATGGGCGTGCAAGAAGATTCTTCTTTACGAAAATCATAAACCGTGCATTCTTGGCCCATCCCGCCTCGATGCGAGGGGCGTTGCGCATCGTCACGAACGCGAGGCGGGTTGCGATGGACGCAAGCTGTGCCGCACGACGAGCGGCACGGGTGGCGGACGACGAAATCGTGTGGTTCTGGCGCCCCTGGGCTGGCGCTAAGTTTGCGGGTGATGATCCTGCAAATGACGGTGACTATGAGGTCACGGACACCGGGAAGAGCACGAAGATAAGCCGTTAACACCATTGCGCGGGGAAGGCCGGCTGATCCGGTTGAACCTGTAGTGACTATGCTGGTGTGCTTTCATTTTCTGCACGCCAGGCTGCGGGTGCGGCCAGCATCCGGTCTTCCCTGCGCCCTCCGCCTTCGAGGGACACGGATATCGCATCATTCCGGGCGCGAACGCGCCGCGGGAGGGCGGACGCTTGCCGAAAACACATCCCCGCGAGGACGGCGGAAGCGGCCTCTGGCCTGGCATCCCACGGCACGTTTGTTGCTTGGTTTTCGTGCAAAAGAAGGAGCACGCCAGTTATGACCAGCACCATCCGCCGTCGCGAACTTGTCTTGTCTCTGGGAGCGGGCCTGATGGCCGCGCCCGCCGTGCTGCGCGCGGCCGAGCCGGTTACCATCCGCGCCGGCGCGCTGAAACTGATCCATTCGATCGCGCCCTATTTCTACGATCAGTTCGTGCCCGAGGGCTACAAAATGGAGGTGCTGCCTTTCGAGACGCCGACCGAATGCAAGAACGCGGTCGTGACCAAATCGGTCGATTTCGGCGCCTTCGGTATTGCGGCTGCGATCCTGGGCGCTGCCGCGGGCGAGCCAGTCGTGGTGATCGCCTCGACCTGCAATCGCGGCATGGCGATCATCGCCAAAAAGGACTCCGGCATCGCCTCGATCAAGGATCTCAAGGGCAAGCGCGTGGCGGTGTTTCCCGGCACCACGCAGGAAGTCTTTTTCCTGGAGCGGCTCAAGATGGAAGGCATGACCATCAAGGACGTCGAGCCGGTGCGCGTGTCCTTTAGCGAAATGCACATCTCGCTCGCGCGCGGCGATATCGATGCCTATGTCGGCGCCGAGCCCGGCCCCGGCGTCTCGCTGTCGACCGGCATCGGCCAGCTCGTCGAATATCCCTATTCGACGCCGATGGGCTCGCTCAACATGGTGTTCGGCACCCACGCCGATCTGATCAAGGAGAAGCCAGATCTCGTCCGCGTCATGCTCGGGATTCATCAGCGCGCAACCGACTATGCCGCCTCCAACAAGGCGGCAATGGTCGCGATGGCGTCGCAAAAGCTGGGGCAGAAAAAGGAGGCGATCGAGGCCTCCGTGCCCAATGTCGAGCTGACCTGGAAGCTGGGCGCGAGAGAGATCGAGGAGTCGAAGATTTATGCCGACCACATGCTGGCGCTGAAGCAGATCAAGCGCGTGCCCGATTTCGCGACCTTCATCGATACGAGCTTTGTCGATGCGGTGAAGCCGACGTGAGTTTGGCCCGTAGGATGGGTAGAGCGAAAGCGAAACCCATCATGACAGCCAACAGACCGCGATGGGTTTCGCTTTCGCTCAACCCGTCCTACGAGTTGAAACCGAGTTGAAGATCGTGGCGACCCTGACGACCGAGACGGCTGAGGAAGCCTCACGCGAGACTACCGCGCGCGAAGCGCGTGGGATCGCCTATTGGACGCGCGCAAAACCCCTCCTGCTCGCACTCGCCTTCCCGCTGGCGCTGATGCTCGTCTGGCATTTTACGACCGTCAACCGGCCTGCAAGCCTGATCCCCCCGCCGCACGAGGTCTGGCTGGAGCTCGAGGATCTCGCCTTCGGCGGCATCAATGACGATGCCTATTCGAGGACCCTGCATATCCATCTGCTCGCGTCGATGAGCCGGGTCTATGGCGGCTTTGCGCTTGCGCTTGCGGTGGCGCTGCCTTTGGGCATGCTGATTGGGCGCGTGCCGCTGATCCGCCAGCTGATCGATCCGACCATCCAGATCCTGCGGCCAATTCCTGTCACGGCCTGGCTGCCGCTTGCGATGATCATTTTCGGGCTCGGACCGCGCTCGGCCTTTTTCCTGGTTTTCCTCGGCGCCTTCTATCCGATCCTGGTCAACACCATCTTTGGCGTGCGCTCGGTCGAGCCGCGCCTGTTCGAGGCAGCCTCGATGCTCGGCTGCACGGGATCGGCGCAGTTCTTTCGCGTGGTGCTCCCGGCGGCGCTGCCCTCGATCTTCACCGGCATGCGGCTCGGCCTGGGCTTCGCCTGGGTCGTCATCGTGGTCGGCGAGATGACCGGCGTGCAGACCGGGCTCGGCGCAATCATCATGGAAGCGCGGCAGCTTTCGCGCACCGAGATCGTCATTTCGGGCATGGTCGTGATCGGCATCTTCGGCTTCCTGTCCGACCAGCTCGTGATGCTGATCGGCCGCAGGCTTCTGGCATGGAGCCCGTCCCATGGCGGATAGCGCAATCCCGATCCTCGAAATGAAGAATGTCGGCAAGATCTTCTCGCAAGGCGGGCGCGCGATCGAGGCGCTGCGCGGCGCCAACCTGCGTGTCGGCAAAGGCGAGTTCATCTGCCTGATCGGCGCCTCCGGCTGCGGCAAGTCCACGCTGTTGCGCCTTGCCGCGGGCTTCGAGCGCGCGACAAGCGGCGACAATCTGATGTGGGGCATGCCGATCGCCGAACCCGGCCCGAGCCGCGGCATGGTGTTCCAGGACTACGGCCTGTTTCCCTGGCTCAATGTCCGCGACAATATCGGCTTCGGGCCAAAATCGCGCGGGCGCGCCAAATCCCAGATCAAGGAGACCTGCGACCGCTTCATCGAGCTTGTGGGCCTCTCGAGCTTTGCCGACGTCTATCCGCACCAGCTCTCCGGCGGCATGAAGCAGCGCGTCGCGATCGCGCGCGTGCTCGCCAACGACGCCGAGGTCGTGCTGATGGACGAGCCGTTCGGCGCGCTCGATGCCATGACGCGCGAGCGGCTGCAGGACGAACTGGTCGAGCTGTGGTCGCGCACGGGGCTTACGGTGCTGTTCGTGACCCACTCGATCGAGGAAGCGATCTTCCTTGCCGACCGCGTCGTCGTGATGTCGCCGGGCCCGGGGCGCATCGACAGCGAATTTGCAATCGACCTGCCGCGCCCGCGCGATATCGCAAGTCCCGAGTTCAATGAATGGCGGCGACTGCTTGCCTCCAGGCTGCACAGCCATCACGCGAGAAAGGCAGGCTGAGAGCATGATCCGGAAAAGTGGGCACCGGTTTTCCGAAAAGATCATGCTCAATTGGGAGACGAGCTATTTCCGCATCCGCGCTTTCGCGCCGGCCACGATCTGCATGATGACGCCGACCCCCCAGCCGATGCCGATCAGATAGGTCCAGAAGATGCGCGGCTCCTCGCGCAGGATGATGATGCCGACCGAGAAAAACGCCGTAAGCGTTGCCAGGAAGGTGCCGACCGCGGTCAGCAATTCCGCCGTGTCGATCTTCGACTGATCCTCCTCGGGATGAAACGGCATCGGCGGCGTGTCGATGCCGAGATAGAAGGCAACCGCGCCTGCGATCATCATGAACAGCAGGAATGCCTGGGAGGTAAGGTAAGAAATGGTGGAGCCGACATGGGCCGAGACGAAAAGGCCGCAGGCCGCACCCGCCATCGCAAGGCCAATTCGCTCGAGTACATGGGCCAATCTTCGGACGCGAAACCGCATTGCCGTCACCCGGAAAACGCCACGAAACGAGATTAGGCCATTTTTACTCCCCTGCGAATTGATTTCGCGCAAAGCCGCCGCGCGACGGGCTTGCGCGCATGTGGGCGCTGCAGCGCGAGCCGGGCGTGCCGCGGCAACGCTAGCGCGTGCCGAAGGTGGTCGCGCCGAACAGCGCCTTCTGCGTCGACGGCTGCGAACGCCAATATTGCGGCGGGGCCTGGACCTCGCCGCCGAGCCCGGCGGCCGCATGCCAGCCCCAGCGCGGGTCGTAGAGCATGGCGCGAGCGAGCGCGACCATGTCGGCCTTGCCGGACGCCACGATCTCCTCGGCCTGCTTTGCCTCGGTGATCAGGCCGACCGCCATGGTGGTGACGCCGGCAGCCTCCTTGATCGCCTGCGCGAACGGCACCTGATAGCCGGGGCCGAGCGGTATTTTCTGCAGCGGCGACACGCCGCCGGAGGAACAATCGACCCAATCCACGCCGCGCTTCTTCAGCTCCTTCGCAAGCGCGATCGCCTGCGGCACATCCCAGCCGCCATCCACCCAGTCGGTCGCCGAGACCCGAAAGCCGATCGGCTTGCCGGCCGGAAAGACCGCGCGCACGGCATCATAGACCTCGAGCGGATAGCGCATCCGGTTCTCCAGCGACCCGCCATACCGGTCTGTCCGCTTGTTTGCGATCGGCGACAGGAATTGATGCAGGAGGTAACCGTGTGCGCCGTGGATCTCGAGTGCGTCGATCCCGAGGCGCTCGGCGCGCCTGGCGGCCGCGACAAAGGCGTCGCGGATGCGCGACAGGCCAGCATCATCGAGTGCGGTCGGCGCGGCCTCGCCGTCCTTGTGCGGCACGGCGGAAGGCGCCTCCGTCTGCCAGCCGCCACCTGCGAGCGGGATCTGTTGCCCGCCCTCCCAGGGACGATAGCTCGAGCCCTTGCGGCCGGCGTGCGCAAGCTGCATGGCAATCGCCGCCTTCGAATATTTGCGCGCGGCGGCAAGGATCGGCTCCAGCGCGGCTTCGGTTGCGTCATTGTAGAGACCGAGGCAACCCGGCGTGATGCGCCCGGTGGCTTCGACATGGGTGGCCTCGATGCAGAACATCGCGGCCCCCGACATCGCCAACGTATTGATGTGCGTGAAATGCCAGTCATTGGCCTCGCCGTCGATCGCCGAATACTGGCACATCGGCGAGACGACGATGCGGTTTGCGAGCTTGAGGCCGCGCAGTTCGATCGGGGAAAACAGGATGCTCATGCAGGGGGTCCGGGGGAAAGGAAGGCGGAAGGAAAGCGTGATCGAACAAATGTAGCGCGTCACTTCTGGCTTGTCAGGGTTGGCGCGGCATACCACCGATGCTGCGCGCGAGACTGTTGGTCACGGCTTGTCTCGGCCCGCGGGAAGTTCACGCCGCGCCTATGGGTGGATGCCGGCAGCCTTGATGATGTCGAGGTTGGAGACCATTTCGCGCTGAACGAGGTCGTCCATCTGTGCCGGCGTCATCGGCCGCGGCTCGACCCCGAGCCGCTTCAGGCTCGCCTGCATTGCGCTCTCGCCGAGCACACGCCGGCCCGCAGCGTGAAGCTTCTCGACGATGGCAGTCGGCGTCTTCGCCGGCACGAAGACCCCGAACCAGATCTCGCTTTCCGCATTTTTCAGGCCGGCTTCCGCCGGTGTCGGCACATCGGGCAGATCGGCGACGCGCTCCGCGGTCGAGACCAGGAGCGCGCGCACCTGCCCCTCTTTGATCAGCGGAAGCGCGGTCGCGAGCGGACAGAAGTAGAAATCGATGCGGCCACCGAGAATGTCGGTGATGACTTCCGAGCCGCCGCGATAGGGCACGTGCGTGGCCTCGATGCCGGCGGCGAGGCGGAATTTCTCCGAACTGATATGTACGGCGCTGCCGATGCCGGGCGAGCCGAACGAGATCGTGCCGGGCTTTGCCTTTGCGTCGGCGATGAAATCGGCCACCGTCTTCCACGGCCGCGAAGGGGACACGATCATGACATTGGCGGACGAGCCGATCATCAGCACCGAGGCCAGATCCTTCACGTCGAAGGGGAGATTGGAGAAAATCGCGGGCGCAATCGCCAGCGCCGAGGAATTGGCGAGAATCGTGTAGCCGTCGGGGTCGGCCTTGGCGACCTGGATGGTCCCGATCATGCCGCCGGCGCCGACGCGGTTCTCGATCACGATGGGCTGGCCGAGTTCGGCGGCGAGGCGGTCGAACACCAGTCGCGGCACCACGTCGGCCGCGCTTCCTGCGCCGAACGGGATCGTGGCCTTGATCACATGCGCGGGCCAGTCCTCGGCACGGGCGGTGGTGGAAACGAGGCCGACGAGGACAATCGCGACCCGAACAGACTTGCGCATCGATCACTCTCTTTGATGTTGGGCACGGCGCCGCGCTGCAAGAGCCGTACCGCGTGCTCACTCCGCCAGCGAAAACTGCAGGATCAGCGTGCGCTGGATCGGCGAGAAATTGTCGTCGGAGACCATCGTCAGCACGGTGCCGCCGTCTTCGGTCACATGCGCGTCGATGCCTTCCATATTGTCGATCTCCTGGCCGAGATCGGCCTCGAAAATCGACGGGCCGTCGACCAGCGCTCCGGGCGCGATCGATTTCAGGGCAACGCGGCGGATGCGAATGCCGAGGCCCGACAGCCAGGAGAATTTTCGCTCCAGCACAAGGAGGTCGCCGGAGGCCAGGAGCACCGCATCGCTGACGTCGAAATCGTCTCTGCGGCGGACCGAAAACTGTCCCGGCGCCGGGCCGCCGACCAGGAAGGCTTCGAGGTTGCCCTGCGGGTCGAGCCCGCGCTCGGAGATCGCAATCAGGGTGCCGGCGAGCGGATTGCCCTTCGGTACCATGACGAGGGCCTCGAGCCCCCTGTTGTATGGCAGCCTTTTCGCACCCGGCGGCAGCGGCACCACCTCCCCGCGCGCCCGGGTAAAGCCTTTGGACAAATCAAAGCGCAGCACCTGATTGACGCGCTCGATCCCCACATAGGCAATCTCGCCATCCAGTGCGATCGATTCCGTATCATACCAGCCGCGCGCGGTAACCGGCCGGCCGTCGGGTCCACGGATCGGCGCCGCCTCGACCTCGGCAAGCCCCGTCATCTCGCGCCCCGAATAAACGATGCGGCCGGTGAACCAGCTGCCCTTGTCGCTCAGCGCAATGAAACGCTCGCCTTTGGCGTCGAGCATCCGGATTGCCGACAACCCGCCGAAGCCGCGGTAGGACGAGGTCAAGACCAGCCCGCTGCGGTATTGCAGCGCGCCGAAACGCACATGCGACGGGTCGCGCGGATCAAAGGAGGCGATGGGCCTCGCGTTGACCTCGATCGGGACCGGCGCGGCGACCGCGCGCTCGTCGAACGCACCCTGCCTCGGCGAGGGCTGCGCAGCGGATTCGGCGCTGGCGATGCGGAGTGCGGCGAGCGTCGAAAGCCCACCCGCTGCCGAAACGAGCAAGCGGCGACGGCTTATGCTTGAGCGCTTCACCTCACGAATGCAGCCGGCGCGCGCTCCTTGCGACCGGCGCCGCGCCATGAGTCTCGGTGAAGAGCTCGGCCAGCTTTTCGGTGATCGCGCCGCCAAGCTCTTCGGCATCCACGATTGTCACCGCGCGACGGTAATAGCGCGTGACGTCGTGGCCGATGCCGATCGCGATCAATTCGACCGGCGAGCGGGTCTCGATCTCCTCGATGACATGCCGCAGGTGCCGCTCGAGATAGTTGCCCGGATTGACCGACAGCGTGGAATCGTCGACCGGCGCGCCGTCGGAGATCATCATCAGGATCTTGCGCTGTTCCTGGCGTCCGAGCAGGCGCTTGTGCGCCCAGTCCAGCGCCTCACCGTCGATGTTCTCTTTCAAAAGCCCCTCGCGCATCATCAGGCCGAGATTCTTGCGCGAGCGGCGCCACGGCGCGTCGGCCGCCTTGTAGATGATGTGACGGAGATCGTTGAGCCGGCCGGGATTGGCCGGCTTGCCTGCGGCAAGCCAGGCCTCGCGCGACTGTCCGCCCTTCCAGGCGCGGGTGGTGAAGCCCAGAATCTCGACCTTGACGCCGCAGCGCTCAAGCGTGCGCGCGAGAATGTCGGCACAGGTCGCCGCCACCGTGATCGGACGGCCGCGCATCGAGCCGGAATTGTCGAGCAACAGCGTCACCACGGTATCGCGGAAGGTCGCTTCCTTTTCATGCTTGAACGACAGCGGGTGGTAGGGATCGGTGACCACGCGCGGCAGCCGCGCCGGATCGAGAATCCCTTCCTCGAGATCGAACTCCCAGGCGCGGTTCTGCTGCGCCATCAATCTGCGCTGCAGGCGGTTGGCGAGCCGGGCAACGATGCCCTGCAGATGCGCGAGCTGCTTGTCGAGATAAGAGCGCAGCCGTTCCAACTCGTCGTGGTCGCAGAGGTCTTCGGCCGCGATCACCTCGTCGAACTTCGGCGCAAAGGCGTGATATTCCGGCCCGCGCGGCTCGTTTTTTCCGTGTGCATTCGGCCGCGTCGCCTCGCCCGGCGTCTCGTCGTCGCCGAGTTCGCCGTCGTCGAACGTGTCGCTGGTGGAGGCCTGCGCGCTTTCCATCGCGCTATCGGACATCTCCTCGGTGGTCGCATCCGCCTGGTCTGCGCTCATCTCCTGCGCGGCGTCGGAATCGGGCGACCCCTCCGCGCCGGACTGATCGTTGTCGCCGTCCTGATTGTCGTCCTGGTCGTCGTCTTCAGAGTCTGCATCGCGCTCATCGCCGAGATCGAGCGCCGACAACAGGTCGTGCACCATGTCGCCGAACCTGGCCTGATCCTCGGTGAAGCGGCTGAGCTGATCGAGCCGCGAGCCGATCTTGTCTTCGAGGATGGGGCGCCAGAGGTCGACCATCTTCTTTGCGGCTGCCGGTGGCGCCATGCCCGTCAGGCGCTCGCGCACCATCATCGCAAGCGCATCCGACAATGGCGCGTCGGCACGGTCGGTGATCTCGTCGAACTTGCCGCGATGGAAGTGGTCGTCGAGCATGGCGGTGAGATTTCTGGCAACGCCGGACATCCGCCGCGCGCCGATCGCCTCGACCCGCGCCTGCTCCACCGCCTCAAACACGCCGCGCGCCTGCGGATTGCCCGGCATCAGCTTGCGATGCACCTTGGGATCGTGGCAGGCGAGCTTCAGCGCCATGGAATCGGCGTGGCCGCGCACGATCGCCGCATCCCGCTTGGTCATCTTGCGCGCAGGCTCCGGCAGGCGCGCCTTGCCGGGCGCAAGGCCCGGCCGTTCGGCCGCAAAGCTCACCTCGAGCTCCGGCATCTTTGCGATCGCGCGCAAGCACGCCGTGACCGCGCGCTTGAACGGCTCGGTCGGCGCTTCCTTGGCCCCGGGACGGAATTTGATGTTGGACGTCGTCATCGCGCCCTCGCGGCAGGTAGCACCTTACGACAGCGCCACGTTGACCGCGGATTCCGCAAGCTCGGTGTTGAAGCAGCGCTGATAGAATTCAGCCACCAGCGGCCGCTCCAGCTCATCGCACTTGTTGAGGAAGGTGACACGGAAGGCAAAGCCGATATCGCCAAAGATCTCGGAATTTTCCGCCCAGGTGATCACGGTGCGCGGGCTCATCACTGTCGACAAATCGCCATTGGCGAATGCGTTGCGGGTGAGGTCGGCAAGACGCACCATCTTGTTGACGATGTCGCGGCCTTCCTGCGTGCGGTAGTGATGCGCCTTCGCCAGCACGATCTCGACCTCCTCGTCATGGGCGAGATAGTTCAGCGTGGTGACGATCGACCAGCGGTCCATCTGGCCCTGGTTGATCTGCTGGGTGCCGTGATAGAGGCCCGAGGTGTCGCCGAGGCCGACCGTGTTGGCGGTCGAGAACAGGCGGAACGCCGGATGTGGCTTGATCACCTTGTTCTGATCGAGCAGCGTCAGGCGGCCGGAGACCTCGAGCACGCGCTGGATCACGAACATCACGTCGGGCCGGCCGGCGTCGTATTCGTCAAACACCAGCGCGATGTTGTGTTGCAAAGCCCAGGGCAGGATGCCGTCCTTGAACTCGGTGACCTGCTTGCCGTCCTTGATCACGATGGCGTCCTTGCCGACGAGATCGATACGGCTGATGTGGCTGTCGAGGTTGACACGCACGCAGGGCCAGTTCAGTCGGGCTGCGACCTGCTCGATGTGGGTCGACTTGCCCGTTCCGTGATAACCCGTGACCATCACGCGGCGGTTCTTGGCGAAGCCGGCGAGGATGGCAAGCGTGGTGGCGCGGTCGAAGCGATAGTCGGCATCGACCTCGGGCACATGCGGATCGACTTCGGAATAGGCGGGAACCTCGAGATCGCTGTCGATCCCGAAGACCTGCCGGACCGACACCTTCATGTCGGGCAAACCGGTCATTTCCTGCGCGTGGGCGGTGGCGGTCGTCATCAATCCTCCGAGGTCCCGGGCATTTCCCGAAACCAGATTTCGACATGGCTGCGGTTTAAAGGGCTTGGAATTACCCTATCAGAGTGGACGGGCCGGCAGAAGCCCGCCCCCAAATCAAAGTTCCGTTGCCTTTTCATCGAGATAAGCACGGGGCGCGGTTTTTGGAAGGCTGCCCTGCGGAAAGCGCTGTATTTCACCGACAAGGTGGTTGCCCATCCCCGTAGGGTCTGGTTCCTGTGGCACTTTCCTGCCAGCGATCTAGTTATGGTAGGTCGCGCCGCGCCGGGCATCCAACGCATAAGGAAATTTGTGGCTCCCTATATCGATCCATTGATTGCGTTCGTCTCGGCCAATGCATGGCTTGCCTATCTCACGCTGTTCCTGGCGGCGCTGCTGGAGGCGGTGCCGGTGGTTGGATCCGTGATTCCGGGCTCGACGATCATCCTGGCGCTGAGCGCGCTGGTTCCCGGTGGCGAACTGAAGCTTGGATGGGTGCTACTGGCGGCAACCGCGGGCGCCCTGATCGGCGACGGCTCGGCGTTTTGGGCCGGACACCGCGCCCAGCGCGAAATTCTCTCCTCCTGGCCGCTGTCGAGCTATCCACGCGTGGTTGCCCAGAGCGAGGAGTTCTTCCAGCGCTGGGGCACCTGGGCGGTGTTCTTTGCGCGTTTTGTGCCGCCGATCCGCGCCTTCGTTCCCCTGACCGCCGGCGCGCTCGGGATGCCGCCCTCCCGCTTCTATGCCGTCAACATTCCGGCGATACTGGTCTGGGCGCCGTTACATGTGCTCCCGGGGGTGATGGCCGTCTCGCTGCTCGATCATCTCGGCGTTTTCGAGCATACCGGCGGCAGCGCCAAGCACCACTGGGTGCCGATCGTAATCGGAGCCGGGCTGATCATCGCGCTCGCGATCTGGACCATCCGGCGCCGGCATGGCGGCGGCGTGATCGAGCCGGCGACGCAACGGATCAAGGATTTGCGATGAGCCGGGCCCCGCGGCCGTGCACGCGTCCATGTTCTCAGCTAATGAGGGCGCAGGCAGGAGACAAGCGACGATGCGGCGCCGAGATGTAATCACGCTAATCGGCGGCACGGCCTTGATGCCGCTTGGGGCGCGCGCGCAAAACGCAATGCCCGTGGTCGGCGTGCTGAGCAGCGCCTCTCCTGAAGATTACCGGCTTGCGCTTGCAGCTTTCCATAGTGGCCTTCGCGAGAGCGGGTATGTCGACGGCCAGAACGTCAAGGTCGAGTCTGTCTTTGCCGACAAGCATTACGACCGCCTGCCGGAACTGGCCGAAGGCCTCGTGCGCCGCAAGGTCAGCGTCATCGTCGCGGTTGCCAGCCCTGCCGCGCTCGCCCTGAAATCATTGGTGACGACGATCCCGATCGTGTTTGCGATCAGCGGCGATCCCGTCAGCACCGGGCTCGTCGAAAGCCTCAACAGACCGGGGGGCCATTTCACCGGGGCTGCGCATATGAACGTCGAGATCGCGCCCAAACGCCTCGAGCTCCTGCACGAATTGCTGCCCTTGGAGAAGACCGTGGGTTTGCTGGTGAACCCAACCAATCCCGTCACTCAATCGGTCTCGGCGGAGGTGAAGAGCGCCGCGCTTGCGCTCGGCATCGAGCTTCAGGCGATCGAGGTCAGCGATGACGACGGGCTCGACCGCGCCTTTGCCGGATTACACGACATGAAAATCGGCGCGCTTGTGATCGGCACTGACCCGTTCTTTACGAGCCGCGCAGAGAAGATCGGGGGAATGGCGCTCCGCGCGAAAATTCCAGCGATCTACCAGTATCGCGAATTCGCGGCAGGCGGCGGATTGATGAGCTACGGCGGCGACAATACCGACTCCTACCATCACGCCGGCCTCTATGTCGGCCGCATCCTCAAGGGCGAAAAGCCGGCCGACCTGCCGGTGCAACTTTCGACGAAGGTGCAACTTTTTCTAAACCTGAAGACCGCCAAGACGCTTGGTCTTTCTGTGCCGCTCTCACTGAGCGGCCGCGCCGACGAGCTGATCGAATAAACTCTTCCGCCCTCGTATTGTTGCGAGCGGCTCAGGGCGTCGCACCTCGCCCCGGCGCAGGTCCGACATAGCGGGCGCGCGGACGGATCAGCCGACCGCTCTGCAGCTGCTCGCTTGCATGCGCGATCCACCCGACCGCGCGCGCCATGGCAAACAGGGTCAATTCGCTGCCGGCGGCAAGGCGCAGACTGTGAGCCAGCACGGCCAGCGCATAGTCGATATTGACGAGTTCGCCCGTGGCTTCCGCGATCCGCGCCGGAACCTCCTTGGTGAACTTTCTCGCCGCACCTGCGCGCGCCAGCGCATCCAATAGCGAGATCGCGCGCGGGTCGCCGTGCTTGTAGACACCATGACCGAAGCCGGCAAAACGCTCGCCGAGCGCGACGCGTTCGCGGATCACGGGCTCGACGTCATTGTCCACGAGCGTCTTCACCAGTCGCGAGGCGAGCACGCCGGCGCCGCCATGCTTGGGACCTTTGAGCGCCGCAAGGCCGGCAATGACGGAATCGTAGAGGTTCAAGCCGGTCGAGGCGGCGCAACGCACCGTGAAGGTCGAGGCGTTCAATTCGTGATCGGCGAGCAGCACCAGCGTGCGGCGGAGCAGGTCGGGCGCGTGCTTGTGATCCGGCGCCCAGGCCTTCGCGATCTGCAGATGCAGCGGCTCGGCAGATGGGCTCGCGTTGAGCATGGTTGCGACGAGAAGCCGCATGATGCGGGCGCCGACCATTGCGCGGCCGTCGGGGGAGCGCGTGAAGGCGCCGGGGTCGGCGCTGGTCGCAAGCGCGAGCACCGCGATCGCACGATCGATAGGCGCTGCGCGGCGCGCGGCTTCTGCGATCGCACGCATCTCCTCCGATATTCTTGGGCGATTGTCGGCGGCAAACGGATCGACGCGGGTCACGTCCCACAAGAGCGTCGCGGTGTGCTCCAGCGTGTCTCTTTCGGCGAGTTCGACGCAGTTTACGCCGCGATAGATCGCTCCGGCTTCCGTGATGGTCGCGATCGCCGAATCCAGCACCGGCAGATCGGGGTCGAAACTCTTGAAGCCGCGAGGCTCCGGCGAGGGGACACGCCGCTCTTTCAGATCGCGGATGTCCTCGGCGCGGTAGCGGTGGCTGCGCGAATCCGGCGAGGGCTCGGAGCGAACCAGCCCGCGGCTGACATAGGCATAGAGCGTTGCCGGCGAGATCGCGAGTTCGGCGGACGCTTCCCGGGCGGACAAATAGAGGCCATCGGATTTTTTCATATTGATTTATATAATCAAGATTGATCAATCTGTCGAGACGGCCGACCTTTCCGGGCACGAAAGGAGATTCGGGCCATGAACATCCATCTCAGCAAAAGCCAGATCGGGCTCGATGGCGTCCCAGCCGCCGAGACCGTATTGAGCCATGTCGACGGCGAGCGCGGCGAGCTCATCATCGCAGGCGATCGCGTGGCCGACCTTGCCGGCAAGTCGTGCTTTGAGGGCGTCACCGCCCGGCTCTGGAATGGCGCGACCGGACGGTCGCTGAGCGAAGCCGATGTCCGCGCCAGTCTCGGTGCTGCGCGCGAGCGCGCGTTTGGCCGCCTACCCGCCCTCTTGCCGGCGACGCGGGGGCTCTCGATCGTCGATGGCTTTCGTGCCGCTGTGGCAGGCTTGCGCGGCGAGGGCGGACTCGATCATGAGGCAACCATTGTCGGCGCGTTTCCGGTGGTCGCGGGCGCGCTGGTACAGCAGACCAAAGGCTTCGATCCGGTCGCACCCGATCCGACCATCGGCCACGCCGCCGATACGCTGCGGATGCTCCGCGGACGCAGGGCAGAGGCGCGCGAGGTCGCAGCGCTCGACGCCTATCTCGTCACGGTCTGCGATCACGGCATGAATGCGTCGACCTTTGCCACGCGCGTGGTGGCCTCGACCCAGGCTGACCTGTTTGCAGCCGTGACGGCGGGCTATTGCGCGCTGACCGGTCCGCTCCATGGCGGTGCGCCGGAGCCGGTGCTGGAAATGCTCGACGCAATCGGCAGGCGCGAGCGGATCAAGCCATGGGTGGACGATGCGCTGGCGCGCGGCGAACGCCTGATGGGATTTGGCCACAGGGTCTACCGGGTACGCGATCCTCGTGCCGACGTGCTCAAGGCCGCCATCGCGCAGCTCAAGGTCGACGGCGCCGAACTTCCTTTCGCAAGCGAGGTCGAGGCCTATATCCGCGAGGCGTTGCGGCGCAAAAATCCGAACCGTCCGCTGGAGACCAACGTCGAGTTCTTCACCGCGATCCTGCTCGATGCGCTGGCAATTCCGCGACAGGCCTTTACGCCGATCTTCGCGGTCGCCCGCGCCGCCGGCTGGACGGCGCATGCGCGGGAGCAACAGCGCACCGGCCGCCTGATCAGGCCGAGTTCATCCTATGTCGGGCCCGTTCCGGGCGAGCTACGGCGATAGGAGACTAAAGCGCCAACGCGGGTTGGCGCGCCAGCCTTTTTCCACGACCGACCAGGACTGCGACATCCTGCGCGCGTGCGGGGTTGCGCTTTTGCCGCTAATGACAGTTCCTGGCAGGCGGGAGTTCGGCATCGATGCAGCGCCGGGACTTTATCACGCTACTCGGCGGCACGACCTTGATGCCATTTGCTGCGCGCGCTCAACAGGTGCTACCCACCATCGGGTTCATCAATGGCACATCGGCGCAGAAATACGCGCCGTATGTGGCGGCTTTTCTCGCAGGGTTGAAGGAAAGCGGGTTTGTCGACGGCGAAAATGTCGCCATCGAATACCGCTGGGCGGACGGTGACTACGATCGACTGCCCTCCCTCGCCGCCGACCTTGTCCAACGCAAGGTGGCCGTCATCGTCGCCAATACGCCGGCCAATCTCGCGGCAAAGAAGGCAACCGAGACAATTCCCGTTGTCTTTACTACAGCGAGCGATCCCGTTCAGATCGGCCTGGTCACAAATATGAATCGGCCTGGCGGCAACGTCACGGGCATCAGTCAGCTGAACGCGTCGCTGGGACCGAAGCGGCTGGAGCTGGCGCATGAATTGATGCCGACGGCGACCGACATGGCACTGCTGATCAATCCGAACGACCCCGGTCGCGCCGAGAAAATCTCCGCCGAAGTCGAGGCCGCCGCCAACCACCTCGGGCTCAAGCTCCACGTCCTGCGCGCCGGTACCGAGAAGGACATCGCGGCCGCGATCGCGGGATTCCCCCAGCTCAAGGCCAGCGTGCTGGTGGTTGGGGCCGACGCTTTCTTCAACGCCAATAGCCGGCTGATGGCGGAGGCAGCACTCCGCCACCGGGTGCCCATGATCTATGAATACACGGAGTTCACCGATGCCGGCGGCTTGATGAGCTACGGCGGCAACATCAGGGAATCCTACCACTGGGCCGGCGTCTATGCCGGGCGGATTCTCAAAGGTGCGAAGCCCGCGGAACTGCCGGTTCAACAATCCACGACGGTCGAACTGATCGTCAACCTGAAAACCGCCAAAGCGCTCGACGTTACCGTGCCCCTCTCATTGCTCGGTCGCGCCGACAAGATCATCGAATAAGGCGCGGAGTTCAGCTCGCGCGCACAACCGTCTTCAGATAATTATACGCCTTGATGATCTCGATCAGGCGGTCCTCGGTCGAGCGGTCGCCGCCATTGGCGTCGGGGTGATGCTGCTTCACCAGCGCCTTGTACTTGATCTTGACCTCTTTCAGGGTCGCCTCGGGTCCGAGCCCCATCACCTGCAACGCCTTGCGCTCGGCGTTAAAGACCTTCCGCGTCTCTGTCCTGGCCTCGCTGCCCGGACCAGGGCGCCAGCGGCCGCGACCATTGAGCTCGGAGAACATGCTGAATGGATCGGCCGCGCCGTCGAAATCCGCGGCGGACGGGGCCCTCTTGCCCTTACCGGGACTGCCATTGGCACCCATCTTCCAGGTCGGGCGATGTCCGGTCAGCGCATCCTTCTGATAGCGCGCCACCGCTTCCGCATTCATGCCGGAGAAAAAATTGTAGGACTGGTTATATTCGCGGACATGGTTGAGGCAGAAGTGGAAGTACTCGCGCGCGCGATCACGGCCCTTCGGTGCGCGATGCGGCCCCCGGCTCTCGCAGCCCGGCCACTCGCACATCGCGGATTCCTCGCGCGGCTGCGCCTGCTGCTTCGCGCCGAGTTTGTTCGGCTTGATGCGAATACGGTCAAAGAATTTCGATGAATCGATCGGCATGACAAACTTTGACTACGCAATGCGAAAAGCTTCAAGTCTTGACATTGCGAAACCCTTAGAACTCCGAAAAACGACCATTGACGGCAGGCCAGCACAGACCTATTTCGCAGCCATGACAACCCGGGACGTTATCATCAAGAAGTTGCGCGAAGCTTTCATTCCGGAAAGCCTCGAGGTGGCCGACGAATCACATCTGCACGCGGGCCATGCCGGACACCGGCCAGGCGGCGAGACGCATTTCCGGGTTTATATTGTGTCGCCGGCCTTCAAAGGGAAGAGCCGGATCGAACGCCATCGCATGGTCAATGCGACGCTTTCGAACGAACTCGCCGGCTCGGTGCATGCGCTCGCCGTCCACGCCCAGGCGCCGGGCGAAGGCTGAATCCAAGCCTCGCGGTTCGAGGAGGAGGACGGCGCCGTGTGGCTCCTTGCGGCCATGCCGCCATCGAGATCCTAGAACGCCGTCCCCGCCCGCCTCGGCTTCTTCTCCTCGACCTCCGCCTCGCGTGGAACGGCCTGGATCCTCAGCGCCGTGATGCGATTGCGCTCGCGCCGCAGCACGCGGAAACGGAAGCCGTGAAAGGTAAAGCTCTGGCCGCGTTCGGGGATCGAGCGGGCCTCGTGGATCACGAGCCCCGCCACTGTCGTTGCCTCTTCGTCGGGCAAACTCCAGTCCATGGCGCGATTGAGATCGCGAATCGGCACCGAGCCGTCGACGACGACGGAGCCATCCGGCTGGGCGCGGACGCCGGCCACCACAATGTCCTGTTCGTCGGAGATGTCGCCGACGATCTCTTCCAGGATGTCCTCGAGCGTCACGATGCCTTCGAATTCGCCATATTCGTCGACCACCATGGCAAAATGCGTCTTGCGACGTCGAAACGCTTTCAGCTGCTCGGAGACGGGGCGCATTTCGGGCACGAACCAGGGCGGCAGCGCCAGACTGGATACGTCGATGCGCGACATGTCGCCATCGGCGGCGCGAATGGCGCGCAGCAGATCCTTTGCGTGCAGCACGCCAATGATGTTTTCCGGCTTGTCGCGCCACAGTGGAATGCGGGTGAATTCGGACGCCAACACCCCGCTGATCAACTCCTCCGGCGGCAGGTCGGCATTCACCATCACGACCTCGGTGCGGTGGATCATGACGTCCGAGACCTGCAGCTCGCGCAGGTCCAATAGCCCGCCCAGCATGTCGCGGTCGTGTTTCTCCACCTTGCCTTCGCTGTGCAAGAGATCGACCGCGCCGCGGAGGCGCTCGGTCGGAGACAGCAACGGCTGATGCGCACCGATCCTCACTCCGAACAGCCTGACCAGCGTGCGGACGATCGCCTCGATCACCGTGAGCAACGGCCCCAGCACATACATGGTGAGCCGCATCGGCCGCGCGACCGCAAGCGACACCCGATCGGGAGCATTGATGGCGATGGTCTTCGGCAGCACTTCCGCAAAGATCACGACCAGGATGGTCATGACCCCGGTGGCGTAGAGCACGCCGACCTGACCGAACCAGGCGGTGAAGATATCGGTGGCGAGCGCGGATGCGGCGATATTGGCGATGTTGTTGCCGAGCAGAAGCGCGCCGATCAACCGCTCGCGCATGCCGATCAGGCCTGACACGACATCAGCCTCGCGATTGCCCTGCTTCGACAGGCGCAGCATGCTGGCGCGCGAGGCGCCGGTCAGCGCCGTCTCGCTCGCCGCGAAAAACGCGGACATGCCGAGCAGCGCCACCACGATCGAAAACGTCAGCCAGTTCATGACGCGGCCGTCACTCGTTGCCCTCCAGCTTCGCCTTGAGGAAATCGCGCACGGTCGCCGGCTCGACATCCCCCGCGATCACGGCGCGGCCGATGGCTTCCAGCAAAATAAACGTCAGGCGGCCGCGCCGCACCTTCTTGTCCTGCGCCATCAGCGCCATCAGCGCGTCGGCGTCGGCGAGCCCTTCCTGCGCAAAGCCGGCAATATCCTGTAGACGCGTCGGCAGCCCAACTGCGGCGAGGTGGCGTGCGACGCGATCCGCGCCGGCTTGCGGGATCATGCCGAGCGATGCTGAGAACTGCGCCGCAAGCACCATGCCGACCGCAACGCCTTCGCCATGGAACAGGCGGTCCGAGAAGCCCGTGGCGGCCTCAAGCGCGTGGCCGAAGGTGTGGCCGAGATTGAGCAACGCGCGGTCGCCGGTCTCGCGCTCGTCGCGCGCGACGATCGCAGCCTTGGCGCGGCAGGAGGTGGCTATCGCATGCTCGCGCGCGCTGCCTCCCTTGAGGACCTCGGCGTGGTTCTTTTCCAGCCAGGCAAAAAAGGATTCGTCGCCGAGCACGCCATATTTGGCGACCTCGGCGTAGCCTGCGCGGAACTGGCGCGGCGACAGCGTGTCGAGCACCGCGGTATCGGCGATCACAAGCACCGGCTGGTGGAACGCGCCGAGCAGGTTCTTGCCCTGCGGTGAATTGACGCCGGTCTTGCCGCCCACAGAGGAATCCACTTGCGCAAGCAGCGAGGTCGGCACCTGCACGAAATCGACGCCGCGGCGCAGGATCGCCGCCGCAAAGCCTGCGAGATCGCCGATCACGCCGCCACCGAGCGCAACCACGAGGTCGTTGCGCTCGATCTTCGCCGCGATCAGCGCTTCCGACACCCGTTCGAGGCCGGCATAGGTTTTCGAGCTCTCGCCTTCCTCGACAATGATGCGCGACGTCGCGATGCCGGACGCGTTCAGCGAAGCCTCGGTCTTCGCAAGCCAATGCCTTGCCACCGTGCGATCGGTGACGATCGCGGTCCGCGCCCCGGGCCGAAGTGCAGCGACGCGCGCGCCCAGAGAGGCCAGCACGTCGCGGCCGATCACGATGTCATAAGCGCGCTCGCCGAGGGCGACGTTGACGACCGCGATGTCGGGCTGTTTCAGCGGCGCTGTCATGGGGCGGTGCTCACGGAACCGGAGGCCGGCTCGACGCGGGCGCACAGCCGCCGATACAGGGCGTCGACGCACTCTTCAACAATCTTGTCGTGCGGCACGTCGCGCGAGGAGACCGTGATATCGGCATCCTGATAGATCGGCTCGCGTTCCGCGATCAGCCGGCCGACGGTTGCCGCGGGATCGGCGGTCTGCAGCAAGGGACGGTCGGCGCGGCGCCTGACGCGTCGCATGATGATGTCGGCATCCGCCTTGAGCCAGATCGAGACCGCCTTGTCGTGCACGCGGCGACGGGTCTCTTCCCGCATGAACGAGCCGCCGCCTGTGGCGAGCACCGCAGGCCCGCCTTCCAGAAGGCGCGCGATCACCCGCGCCTCGCCGTCCCGAAAATGCGGCTCGCCATGGATCTCGAAGATTTCCGGGATCGACATGCCGGCCGCCGCCTCGATCTCGGTGTCGGCGTCGACGAATGACAGCCCCAGCCGCACCGCCAGCCGCCGCCCAATGGTCGACTTCCCCGCCCCCATCATGCCGACAAGCACGACCATGCGCGACCCGAGTGCGGCGACAATTTCCGCCTCGGGCGACGTGCTTGCGCTGGCTTGCGAGTTGATCTCGGACATCTTTCGGCTCAAAGGGAGCGGCTTTGCCGCTTTCCCGCCACCTATACTACCCCCGCCGATACCGGTGCCAGAGCCTCTTGCAACGGTGGAACGAACATGGTGGATGATTCGATAGTTAATTCCGCGCCGCAAGGCCTCTGATAGATGCCCAGCCTGTTCCGCTTCCTGACGGTGGTCGCCATCATCGCCGCCGTGGTCTATGGCGCGATCTTCGCTCTGGCGAACTTCGTCACGCCAAGGTCGCGGGAAATGACCGTCACCATTCCGCCGGATAAGTTTATCAAGAAATAGGCGGTAAGGGTGGCGGATGCGCGCGAAAACCTCTGACGCCAAGCTGATCGGCCTGTTCCTCGACATGCTCGCCGCCGAGCAGGGTGCCGGCGACAACACCTTGCAGGCCTATCGGCGCGACCTGACCGATCTGTCCGATTATCTCCGCCGCGCCGGCCAAAACCTCGCAAGCGTTGCCACCGACACCTTGCGCGACTATCTCGCCGAGCTCGATGAGCGCGGCTTCAAATCCTCAAGCGTTGCGCGGCGGCTGTCGGCGATGCGGCATTTGTTTCGCTTCCTCCTCAGCGAGCGCGTCCGCAGCGAGGATCCGGCAGCCATCCTGTCCGGGCCGAAGCGCGGCCGCGGCCTGCCCAAGGTGCTGTCGATTTCGGACGTGGATCGCATGCTGACCCGCGCCAAGGACCTCACGCAAACCGCCGGCGCGTCGCCTTCGCAAAGACTGCGCGCAATGCGGCTCTACTGCCTGCTCGAAGTGCTCTACGCCACCGGCCTGCGCGTCTCCGAGCTGGTCGCGCTGCCGCGCTCGGCGGCGCGCAACGATGCGCGGATGATCGTGGTGCGCGGCAAGGGCAGCAAGGAGCGCCTGGTGCCGCTCAACGACGCCTCGCGACGGGCCATGAGGGACTACCTCGCGGCGATGGAGGCGCCGGCACAGGCGAAAAACAACAGCGCGACCGCCTCCAAATGGCTGTTCCCCTCCTTCGGCGAAAGCGGCCATCTGACCCGGCAACACTTCGCGCGCGACCTGAAGGAGCTCGCATCGAGCGCCGGCATCGCGCCGCGTCTGGTGTCGCCGCATGTGCTGCGCCACGCCTTTGCCAGCCACCTCCTGCACAACGGCGCCGACTTGCGCATCGTGCAAACGCTGCTCGGCCACACCGATATCTCGACCACGCAGATCTACACCCATGTGGTGGAAGAGCGCCTGAAGAGCCTGGTGCGCGACCTGCACCCGTTGGCCGAGAAATAAGGCCGCGCCTGCTTTGCTTTCGTGCGGCCGCCTTGACTTCGCGCCCGTGTCACGGAAAAGAACATGTGCCCCGCTCGATGCCTTCTCGCGGGAGACCATGCCCACCCCGGAATGCACGCTAACCCATTGAATCGGTGTGCGTTCCAATCCCAAACGTGAAACCGCGTCGCCTGCCCGCGACTTGTTCCCTATATTGCCCTGATGCCCGATCAGATGCGCTCCTACCTCGACTTTGAAAAGCCTGTCGCCGAACTTGATTCCAAGGTCGACGAGCTCAGGGCATTGGCGGCCTCCGGCACCGACATCAGCGAAGAGGTGTCGCGCATCGAGGAGAAGGCGGCGCAGGCGCTTGCCGAGCTCTACGCCAATCTGACGCCGTGGCAGAAGACGCTGGTCGCCCGCCACCCGCAGCGGCCGCATTTCACCGATTTCGTGAACGGGCTGATCACCGAGTTCACGCCGCTGGCGGGCGACCGCAAATTCGGCGAAGACGAAGCGCTGATGGGCGGCTTCGGCCGTTTCAAGGGCGAGAGCATCTGCGTGATGGGCCAGGAGAAGGGCAACAGCACCGACTCCCGCATCAAGCACAATTTCGGCATGGCGCGCCCGGAAGGTTACCGCAAGGCGGTGCGGCTGATGGAGATGGCCGAGCGATTCGGCATTCCCGTGCTTTCGATCGTGGATTCCGCGGGCGCCTATCCCGGCATCGGCGCCGAGGAGCGCGGGCAGGCGGAGGCGATCGCGCGTTCCACCGACGCCTGCCTGTCGCTTGGCGTCCCCAATGTCGCCGTCGTCGCCGGCGAAGGCATGTCGGGCGGCGCCATTGCGATCACGACCGCGAATCGCGTCCTGATGCTGGAGCACGCGATCTACAGCGTGATCTCGCCGGAAGCTGCGTCCTCGATCCTGTGGCGGGACGGCACCAAGGCCCAGGAGGCGGCCAACAGCATGAAGATCACGGCGCAGGACATGCTGCGCTTCGGCGTGGTCGACACCATCCTGAAAGAGCCGGCCGGCGGCGCACACCGAAACCCCACCGCCATGATCGCGGCCACCGGGGAGGCCATCGAGGCGGCCTTCAACGAGCTTCGCAACCTCGATGCCGAAGCGATTCGCAAGCAAAGGCGGCAAAAATTTCTCGATATCGGCCGGAGGCTGGGCTGAACCGCCCGATTGACATGGGAATTACATGGGAAAATCGGTGAAAAAGGCGGAGACAGCGGTCCTTTTGGCGATTTTTCGCCCAATCCCCAATTTCGGCCGTAATTAGGCCGCGACGGTACATTTACCTCCGCTTGACCATTCCCGTCGCATGGCCCGTTGCGGTGCGCCCTTCGGGTTGCAGGCGGGAGGGTCAAAGGGTAGAGTTTTATTCAATGGCTTCAGGGCATTCGCGATGATCGGGGTTTCGCGGAACTGGCCCGGTGGGTGTGGAGCTTAAGCATTGAATAGTCGCATCGTCCTCCGCGCGCTTGTCACCTCGTTTGCGCTGGCAGCTGGAAGCATGCTGCTCGCCGGCTGCAACAGCGACGAAATCTCGCTCGCCACCAACGCCAAGGCCAACCAGCCCGTTCCGCCAAAGCTGCTCGCCGCGATGGTCGAGAAGGACATGGATCTGCAGTCGCCGATCCTGATCCGCCTGTTCAAGCAGGAAGCCGAACTCGAGGTGTGGAAGCAGACCCGCTCCGGCAAGTTCGAGCTGTTGAAGACCTACCCGATCTGCCGCTGGTCGGGCGATCTCGGCCCCAAGGTGCGCGAAGGCGATCGCCAGGCGCCCGAAGGTTTCTACACGATTTCCCCCGGCCAGATGAATCCCGCTTCGGCTTACTACCTCTCGTTCAACACGGGCTACCCCAATGCGTATGACCGCGCGCTCGGCCACAGCGGCTCGGAGCTGATGGTGCATGGCGACTGCTCCTCGCGCGGCTGTTATGCGATGACGGACGAGCAGATCGCGGAAATCTATTCGCTCGGCCGCGAGTCCTTCTTCGGCGGTCAGAAGGCGTTCCAGTTCGAGGCATTCCCGTTCCGGATGACGCCGGTGAACATGGCCAAGCACCGCAACAATCCGAACATGCCGTTCTGGAAGATGATCAAGGAAGGCTACGATCACTTCGAGGTCTCGCATCAGGAGCCGAAGGTCGATTTCTGCGAGAAGAAATACGTCTTCGATGCGATCCGTGCGCCGAACGCCAAGAGCGATCCGATGTTCAGCGCCTCCGCGAAATGCCCGGCCTACGCGATCTCCGAGGAGCTTGCCGACCTCGTGCGCGACAAGCAGCAGCAGGATGAGGCCGAATACGAAAAACTCGTTGCCAAGGGCACGCCGGTCGCGAAGCTCAACACCGGCATCGATGGCGGCATGCATCCGGTGTTCGCCTCGCATGTGCCTGGAGGCAGCACAGGTCTTTCGGATGGCGGCGAGGGCCAGGGCCTTGCGCTGGCGGCGTTCAGCCGCGCGCCTGGCACCATTCCCGGCACGGTCAATCCGCCGCGCGCGCCCTGGCAGGCGCAGCAGGATCAGCCTGCGGTCGCCGTCGCGGCGCCAGCGCAAGCGCAAGCCGGCACCAAGGTCGCCTCGGCCGCGCCGACCCAGCCGGCGGCGCAGGAATCGGAGGGCTTCTTCGCAAGCCTCGCGCGCAAGGTTGGCATCTCGACCGCAACCGCCGATACAACCGGAACCGCAACGCCCCAGCCCGCCAAGCCGAAGGCCGCCGAGGCAAAGGCATTGCCGAAGGCGTTCAAGCCGGCCGAGACGAAGCCCGCAGCCGACACCAGGCAGGCCGCCGCGACGCGTCCGTCGCTCAAGCCCTCGGTCACCGAGGTGCCGGCAGCACCTGCGAGCGAGCCCGCGCCGCCAGCGCCCGCCAGGGACGCAATCGTTGCCGGCGCTCAGCCCATCGTGCCGCCGAACTCGTTCGACAGCCGCTTCTCCGCGATGAAGTAAAGCCTGCATCGCAGGCGCAGCTCTGATTCGAATTTCAAACAGCCCCTTGCGACGAGCGGCAGCGACGACGCAATCCAGATTGTCGCAGCCAAGAAGGTCTGGATTTGCTTCGCGGAGCCCGTCATCGGGTCGCGCGGAACTTGTCATCGGGCGCGCATTCGCGCGACCCGTTGGCGCGGACCCGCTGGCTCGCAATGACGACTGCGAGACGCGAGTCAGCGTTCCCGCGGCGCGAATTCGCCCGAGTCTTGCGACAACCACGTCCTCAACGAAAGCGAGGGCGCAGGGAATGCCGGGTGTTGTGCTGCACCCGCAGCCTTGTGTGCGAATAAGGAAAGCACACAAGCAAAGTCACTACAGGTGAAGCCGCAACATCGACATTCCCTGCGCGATGGTTTTAACGCTTATTTTCGTACTCTCCCCGGTGTCCATGACCTTTTAGTCACCGTCGCGTGCGAGTCATCGGCTTGCACGCTTAGCGCCAGCCCAGGGGCGCCAGGACCACACGATTTCGCCGTCCGCTTAAGCCGCGCTCGTCGCACGCGCCGTCCGCGTCCATCGCATCCCGCTTCCTGCACTCGTGACGATCGCGAAGCGCCCCTCTCTGCGGAGGCGGGATGTGATTATGATAAGCAGAAATTCGTCAAAACGGAAGACGAATCTTGCACCTCGACCGGACAGCCGGCTCAACCCTTGATTCTGCAGACGAATTTCGCCCGTCGCTGCGGCGATTGACGCATTTGCGGGGTCTCGAAGGAGGCGCAAGAGGCGGAAACGCGCGCCGACTGATTTGCCCGACAAGTGCCACCCCGCGGATAGACGCAAGACAAATCGTCGGCAAAACTCTCAGTTGACGTTCGCGCCCGTTTCCGATTTGGAAGGAGCACGCGTCGCCGAAGCGCCCGAAGATGGCCGATCCGGCGGGTTTCTTGAGGAAACGATCGACTTGGAGGATTTTGGCAATGGCGGGCGTGCATCTGCTCGATCGCATCATCGGCAGCGAGTATCCGACTTTCGCGACGGGCGACGATGTCCGCGTCTTCGAGCAGGTCCCCTATGGCGACCGTATCGCGGCTCAGAGCACCTATGACGCGATCAGGCTGGCGGCGACCCGCTACCCCGACGCCCCCGCCCTGCAATTTCTCGCCAATGCCGACCCGGCGGACAGTCCCGTCGTGATCACCTATCGCGACTTCGTCGCACAGGTCACCCAGGCTGCCAACATGTTCCATGCGCTCGGCGTCGGGCCCGGCGACGTCGTGAGCTTCCTGCTGCCGCTCTTGCCGGAAGCCTTCGTCACCCTGTTCGGCGCCGAGGCTGCCGGCATCGCCAATCCCGTCAACCCGCTGCTCGAGCCCCACCAGATCGCGGAGATCCTGGAAGCCGCATCGACCTCGGTGCTGGTGACGCTCGGACCCATGCCGGGAACGGACATCTGGCAGAAGGTCGAGAAGGTCCGCGGTCAATTGAAGCACCTGAAGGCGGTCGTGACGGTGCATGGCCCGTCCGATCCCGCAAATGACATCTACTCGTTCGCCGATCTCGTCGCGCACCAGCCCTCAGATCGTCTTGTCAGCGGCCGCAAGATTTCCGGGAGCGACATTGCGGCCTATTTCCACACCGGCGGCACCACCGGCACGCCAAAGCTCGTCCGCCACACCCACGCCAACCAGGTCTACCAGGCCTGGGGATGCAATCTGATGCTCAAATCGCAGCCGGGAAAGAATCTCTTGTTCGGCATGCCGCTGTTCCATGTCGGCGGCTCGCTGACGCAGGTTCTTTCGACGCTGACGGCCGGCGGCTGCCTTGTGGTGCTGTCGCCTGCCGGCTGGCGCAATCCCAACAGCATCAAGAACCTCTGGCGCCTGATCGAACGCTTCAAGCCCGAGGCATTTTCCAGCGTACCGACGGTGCTCGCCGCAGCGCTCTCCGTCCCGCCAGGCAATGCCGATATCTCGAGCCTGCGCTTTGCGGCCGCGGGCGGATCGGCGATCCCGGTTGCCGTAGGCAAGGCCATTCAGGACAAGCTCAAGCTGCCGGTGCTCGAAGTCTACGGGATGACCGAGACCTCGAGCGTCCACACCATCGCCTATTCCGATCGTCCGATCCGTCTCGGCTCTGCCGGCCTGCCTTTGCCCTACAGCCGCGTGCGCATTGTCAAGCTCGACGCCGAGGGCCGGCTCGAGCGCGACTGCGCGACCGACGAGATCGGCGTCGTAATCATGGGCGGGCCGGGCGTATTTGGCGGCTATCTCAACGACATTCACAACGAAGGCGCCTTCGTCGACGGCAACTGGGTCAATTCGGGCGATCTCGGAAGGCTGGATGCGGACGGATTTCTCTGGATCACCGGCCGTGCCAAGGACCTCGTGATCCGCGGCGGCCATAACATCGATCCCGGGCCGATCGAGGACATCATGTTCCAGCATCCCTCGGTCGGCTTTGCTGCCGTGGTCGGCCAGCCCGACGCCTACGCCGGCGAATTGCCCGTCGGCTTTGTGCAACTCAAGCCGGGCGCGCATGTCGAACCGGGCGAGCTGGAATCATGGGTGCGCGAACGTACGCCAGAGCGCGCTGCGGTTCCGGTGCAGATCATTCCGATCGATCCGATGCCGCTGACCGGCGTCGGCAAGGTGTTCAAGCCGCAGCTGCGCTGGCATGCCGCCAAGCGCGTCTTCACAGGCATGCTCACGCCGCTGGTGGAGCGCGGAATCGACTGCAAGGTCGAGGTCGGCGCACATGGCAGCCACGGCTCGATCGCGACGGTCAGGCTCGCCGGCGTGCCCGAGGACAAGCGCGAGGCGATCGAAAACGAGGTCCACACCATCCTTGCACCGTTCGTGATGCGGCATGAGGTGGTGTTTACCTGATGAGATTGCAGGGTGGGTTGAGCGGCAGCGAAACCCGCCGACCTCGCAGCACGATGGGCATCGCTACCGCTCAACCCATCCGCGGGGCTTCTTCTTCCGCTGGTCGCCCGGCAACCGCTTCTTCTTGTCTAAAAAGCAGACATACCTTGGTGACGAGCCGACGGACGAGAAGGGCCGCATTTGGAAAGCGGCCCCCAAATCAGGCGGCGCGAACCGTCGCGAGGAAGCGTTGCACCTCGGCTCCGAGGCGATTGCTTTCGTCAAGCAGCGCGAGCGCGGAATGGTGAACCTGACCGGCCGCCGAGCCGGTATCGGATGCGCCCCGGTTGACTTCGCCAATATTGGTTGAGACCTGAGCGGCGCCCTGGGCGGCCTGCTGGACGCTGCGGGCGATCGCCTGGGCAGCCGCGCTCTGCTCCTCGACGGAAGCCGCGATCGAGGCGGCAATCTCCGCGATCGACTGGATGGTCCCGCCGATCTCCTTGATTGCGCCGACCGATTGCTCCGTCGCCGATTGAATCTGGCCGATCTGCTTGGTGATCTCCTCGGTCGCCTTGGCCGTTTGTCCTGCGAGCACCTTCACTTCGGACGCGACGACCGCAAAGCCCTTGCCGGCTTCGCCCGCGCGCGCGGACTCGATCGTGGCGTTCAAGGCAAGCAGGTTGGTCTGGCCGGCCACCGCCGAGATCAACTTGACGACCTCGCCGATGCGGTCGGCCGATTGCGACAGTTCGGTGATCTGCCGATTTGTGCGCTCGGCCTGCTCCACGGCGGATGTCGCGATCGCTTGCGACGCCACGACCTGCCGGCCGATTTCGGTTGTCGACGAGACCAGCTGCTCGCATGCGGCAGCCGCCGACTGGACACTGGCTGACGACTGCTCGGACGCAGCCGCGACCGACGCCGACAGCGAATGGGTCGCTTCCGCTGTCCTGGTCAGGCCTTCCGCGGCGTGCTCGATCTCCGATGACGCAGTGGAGACCGCGCCCACGATGTTGCCGACCGCCACCTCGAAGCCATCGGCAATCTGATGCATCGCATGCTTGCGCTGGGTTTCGGCCTCCAGCTTGCTCTTTTCGCGGTCCTCGGCCAATTGGCGATTCTCGACAAGCTTGCCGTGGAACACGGACAACGCGTCGGATATTTTTCCAATCTCGTCGCGGCGCTCCAGGCGTTCGAGCGGCGATCGAGGTCGCCGCGCGCCAGCCCATCCATCGCCTCCACCATCTTCATGAGCGGAGCCGTCACCCGCCGGCCAAACCACAGGGCTGCGGCCATCATCGTCGCCACCGTGACGAGAATCGACCAGAACACGTACCGCCGCACCTCGGCGAGATCGGCCTTGACCGCCTCGAGGCGCTCGCCGGCCGCCTTTCGCACGCCGTTCAGGTTCGGCCGCATCCGGTCATAGATCTGGGCAAGATCCTCCGCCTCCTCGACCAAGGTGCTCTGCCCCGCCATGTACGACAGGAAACTCGTCTTGTAGGTGTCGACAAGCTTGACGATCTCGGCCTTGGCGTCGGCGGGAAGATCGGTTTTCTGCAACTCGACCAGGAACTCGCCGGCGCGCTTCTTCAGCTCGTCGCCATATTTCTCGTCGCCGCGCAGTATGAAGTCCTTCTCGTGCCGGCGCATCATCAGCATCAGGACCGAAAGCCGCGGCTGGTCGAAGGTCTTGAGCTTGCTCTCGACCGAGTGCACGGCGGCGCGCAGCTTGCCCTGCAGGCCGTCGTTCTCGTTGTAGCCCATCAGCTTCTGGGCCGAGACCACATTGGAGAAGCGGGTGGTGTAGTTGCTGATGACGGCGCGGAAGGTGAGCGCCTGTCGCAGCACGTCGCCGTCCGGCAACGTGCCCGCGATGCTCTCGATTTCGCCGAGATGGCCGATCGCCGACTTGATCGTTTCCTCGTGCGCGGCAACCTTCTTCTCGTTCGGCTTCTGCAGGAACTCTGTTGCGGTCTCGCGACCCTGCAGCAAACCCTCGGACAATCGCGCGGTATGCGATTCCAGCGCGGCGAAGCGGTCGGCAACCATGCGGCTGTCGTCTTCGAACCTGAGACCTGCAAGATAGATGAGGCCGACCACGATGACGCCGGCCATCCCCAAAAGGAGGATCTGCGTGCGCAGGCCGAGTTGAATGCTGCCGACCAACGCAGCTGTGCCAGAATTCTTCATGCAATCCGCCGTTCAATATCGGTGCCCAAAACCCCGGCAATCTAGGGGAACTTGGTAAACTTTGAGGAAATCGCTGCATACCGATTGGGCAGGCGCGTGGAGTCTCAACGAGCCGTTAACTCTTGAATGCCTGGGGGGCGCGCAAGTTCGTCTTTGACGGCGCCGCCGCGCTCGCAGCGTTTCTTGCAGTTTGCAAAACAAAAGCCCCGGTCTCGCCCCGGGGCTTTGATCCCAACGCCGCGCCCGGAGGCCGGCGCGCTCAGGCGTATTTGCCGTGGCAGTGCTTGAACTTCTTGCCCGAGCCGCACGGGCAATCCTCGTTGCGGCCGACCTTGCCCCAGCTTGCGGGATTCCTGGGATCGCGTCCGACGTCGCGGCCGGCATTGGCCTGCGGCACCAGCGAGGCCTGGGCAAACGCCAACTCGTCCTCGCCGGTGTTCGGATCGAGGTGGGAGGCCTGCATCGGCGGCAGAACCGGCGCCGGCTCCTCCGGCGGCACGATCTCGACCCGCATCAATTGCGCCGTCACCGCCTCGCGCAGATGGGCGATCATCGATTCGAACAGCGAGAAGGCTTCCGACTTGTATTCCTGCAACGGATCGCGCTGGCCGTAGCCGCGCAGGCCGATCACCTGCCGCAGGTGATCGAGCATGATCAGATGCTCGCGCCAGAGATGGTCGAGCGTCTGCAGCAGGATCGTCTTTTCGACGTAGCGCATCACGTCGGGACCCCACTGCGCGACCTTGGCCGCCATGCGCTCGTCGACATGCTTTTCGATGCGTTCGAGCAATTGCTCGTCGCCGATGCCCTCTTCCTTGGCCCATTCTCCCACCGGGAGTTCGACGTCGAGCACGCGCTTCAATTCCTCCTTGAGGCCAGCCGTGTCCCACTGCTCCGCATAGGCGTGTTCCGGCACGTGCTTGGCGACCAGATCCTCGACGAAGGCGTGGCGCATGTCGGCGACCGTCTCGGCGACGCTCTCGTCCTTCATCAGGTCGACGCGCTGATCGAAGATCACCTTGCGCTGGTCGTTCTGGACGTTGTCGAATTTCAAAAGGTTCTTGCGGATGTCGAAGTTGCGCGCCTCGACCTTCTGCTGCGCCTTCTCCAAGGCCTTGTTGATCCAGGGATGGATGATGGCCTCGCCTTCCTTCAGCCCGAGCCGCTGCAGCATGCTGTCGAGCCGGTCGGAACCGAAGATGCGCATCAAATCGTCTTCCAGCGACAGGAAGAATTTTGAACGCCCGGGGTCGCCCTGGCGGCCGGAGCGGCCGCGCAACTGGTTGTCGATGCGCCGCGACTCGTGGCGCTCGGAACCGACGATGTAGAGACCGCCCGGCCTGGTCACGGTCTTGGCGGGCTTGGCGCCCTTGGCGGGCTCGACCTCGACGATCTCCTCGGCCTTCAGCACGATCTCGCGGAAACGCTCGACGTCGGCCTTGATCTGCTCGATCTTCTTTGCCTTCTCGGCCTCGTCGGCGATGCCGACCGTCTCCTGCTGGATCCGCATCTCCAGCGAGCCGCCGAGCTTGATGTCGGTGCCGCGGCCGGCCATGTTGGTTGCGATCGTGATCGCGCCGGGAACGCCGGCTTCGGCGACGATATAGGCTTCCTGCTCGTGGAAGCGCGCGTTCAGCACCGCAAACAGCTTTGCCGGTTTTCCCGCACGCGCGGAGGCGTACAACTTGTCGAGCGCGCCGGGATTGCCGAACTCGATCTGCTTGTAGCCGTGCTTCTTCAGGTATTCGGCCAGGACCTCCGACTTCTCGATCGACGCGGTGCCGACCAGCACCGGCTGCAGGCGCTTGTTGGCGCGTTCGATCTCGGCGAGGATCGCGGCATATTTCTCGTTCTGGGTGCGGTAGACCTCGTCGTCCTCGTCGAGACGTGCGACCGGCAGATTGGTCGGGATCTCCACCACCTCGAGCTTGTAGATGTCGAACAATTCGTCGGCTTCGGTCGCCGCCGTACCGGTCATGCCGGCAAGCTTCTCGTACATCCGGAAGTAATTCTGGAAGGTGATCGAGGCGAGCGTCTGGTTCTCCGGCTGTACCGGCTGATGCTCCTTGGCCTCGAGCGCCTGGTGCAGGCCTTCGGAATAGCGCCGGCCAGGCATCATGCGTCCGGTGAATTCGTCGATGATGATGACTTCGCCGTCGCGGACGATGTAGTCCTTGTCGCGGGTGAACAGCGTGTGGGCGCGCAGTGCCTGGTTGATGTGGTGCACGACGGAGACGTTCTCGACGTCGTAGAGCGACTCGCCCTTGAGCTGGCCGGCGTCGCGCAGCAGCGTCTCGATCTTCTCCATGCCGGCTTCGGTCAGGGTCACCGTGCGCTGCTTCTCGTCGACATCGTAGTCGCTCTTGTCGAGCTTCGGAAAGAAGGTGTCGATCGTGTTGTAGAAGTCGGAGCGGTCGTCGAGCGGACCGGAGATGATGAGCGGCGTGCGGGCTTCGTCGATCAGGATCGAGTCCACCTCGTCGACGATCGCGTAGTAATGGCCGCGCTGGACCATGTCCTCCAGGCGATACTTCATGTTGTCGCGGAGGTAGTCGAAACCGTATTCGTTGTTGGTGCCGTAGGTGATGTCGCAGGCGTAGGCGGCCTTGCGCTCGCTGTCGTCGATGCCGTGGACGATCACGCCGGTGGTCATGCCGAGGAAGGCGTAGATCTCGCCCATCCAGGCCGCGTCGCGGCGGGCGAGGTAGTCGTTGACGGTAACGACGTGGACGCCTTTTCCCGCGAGCGCGTTGAGATAGACCGCAAGCGTTGCCACCAGCGTCTTGCCTTCGCCGGTCTTCATCTCGGCGATGTCGCCCTCGTGCAGCACCATGCCGCCGACCAGCTGCACGTCGAAATGGCGCTGGCCGAGCGTCCGCTTGGCGGCCTCGCGCACGGTGGCAAAGGCCGGCACCAGGATGTCGTCGAGCGACTTGCCGTCGGCGAGCTCTTTGCGAAACGCCACGGTGCGCGCCTTCAGCGCCTCATCGGAGAGCGCCGCAACTTCGCCCTCCAGCGCATTGATGGCGTTGACGCGGGACTGGTATCCCTTGATCCGCCGGTCGTTGGCGGAGCCGAAGAACTTGCGGGCGAGCGCGCCGATCATGCCGTCTTCCTGTTGTCGCGCTAGGAGCAGAGAGCCGTAGCGTGTCGAATACCCAATCGCCCTATCAACTCACCGTGACGCGGCTTCCGGCGCCTCTGGCGACCCTCGAAGCTCCGCCGAATGAGTGGGAATTGAGCAATTCCGGGTTCAGCAACCAAAAGTGCAGTAAAAATAAGCGCTTTCGCCGCTGAAGCGATGGGCGAGAAATATGGCTGGCCCGGAGGCTTGTCAACGGCGCGCAGGGCCTCGGCAAGGGTCTATTCAACGCCCCGCCACCTGACCGGGATTTCATGATTTTGACAGAGTTTCGCGTTGCCAAGGCCACGCGATTGGGCGAGTGTCCCCGCCGCCCAAATTGCCCGTTCCCCAACTACCCAAGGATTTTGCATGACCACCCCGTTCCCGGTGACGAAAACCGGCCTTTCCGCTGCCATGGCTGGCTTGATTGCAGTGGCACTGTTTGCCGGTCCCGCGCGGGCCGACGACAAGGTGCTCGCCAAGGTCAACGGTTCCGAGATCCGCCAGAGTGACGTGGCGCTGGCCGAGGAGGAACTGGGGCCGTCGCTGTCGCAGATGGACCCGGCCACCAAGGACGAGAACGTGCTGGCATTCCTGATCGACATGAAGATCGTGGCGAAGGCCGCCGAGGACAAGAAAATCGCCGACGGCGACGACTTCAAGAAGCGCATGGCCTTCACCCGCAACCGGCTTCTGATGGACAGCCTGCTCGCGAGCGAAGGCAAGTCCGCGACCACCGATGAGGCCATGAAGAAGGTCTATGAGGAGGCCTCCAAGCAGATCTCCGGCGAGCAGGAGGTCCATGCGCGCCACATCCTGGTCGAGACCGAGGACGAGGCCAAGGCAGTCAAGGCCGAGCTCGACAAGGGCGCCGACTTTGCCGAGCTCGCCAAGAAGAAGTCCAAGGACCCCGGCGCCTCCGACGGCGGCGACCTCGGCTTCTTCACCAAGGAGCAGATGGTGCCGGAGTTTTCCGCCGCCGCCTTCGCGCTCGCGCCGGGAAAAATCTCCGATCCCGTGAAATCGCAGTTCGGCTGGCACATCATCAAGGTCGAGGAAAAGCGCAACCGCAAGGCCCCGGATTTCGAGCAGGTGAAGGGCCAGATCGAAACCTATGTGACGCGCAAGGCCCAGGCCGACTATGTCGGCAAGCTGCGCGAGGCCGCCAAGATCGAGCGCATGGACAAGCCCGAAGAGACGGCCAAGACCGAGACCAAGCCGGCAGAACCGGCCAAGGACTCCAAGATGGCGCCGGCGAAGAAATAAGAAGAAAATCGACTTCGCGCCCAGACCAGAGTATTGAGACGTCCATGCCCGGGCCCAAAGCCCGGGCATCCACGTCTTGAAGCCTCGTCTCGATTAAGGCGCCTGCGATGTCCCACGCCGTCTCCCCGCTTGCCCCGACCGACGTCCCCGAGATGCCCGAGATTGCGGGCGTCAAGCTTGCGACCGCGGAAGCCGGCATCCGCTACAAGAACCGCACCGACGTGCTGCTCGCCGTGCTGGAGGCGGGCACCACGGTGGCCGGCGTGTTCACGCGTTCGAAATGTCCCTCCGCGCCGGTCGAGTGGTGCCGCGCGAAGCTGTCGCGCGGCAAGGCGCGGGCGCTGGTGGTCAATTCCGGCAACGCCAATGCCTTCACCGGCAAGACGGGCAAGCAGGCCACCGCGCTGACGGCGCAGATCGCGGCGAAGGCGCTCGCCTGCAGCCCCAACGAGGTCTATCTCGCCTCCACCGGCGTGATCGGCGAGCCGCTGGATGCGACCAAATTCGACGGCGTGCTGGCAACGCTGGCCTGGGCCGCGACGCCGACGGGATGGATGGGTGCCGCACGCGCCATCATGACCACCGACACCTTTCCGAAGGTTGCCACCGCAAGGATCAAGATCGGCAAGACCGAGGTCACGATCAACGGCATGGCGAAAGGCGCCGGCATGATCGCCCCCGACATGGCCACCATGCTGTCGTTCGTCTTCACCGATGCGCCGATCTCGGCGGGCGCGCTGCAGTCGCTGTTGAAGGCCGGCGTCGAAGACACGTTCAATGCCGTCACCATCGACGGCGACACCTCGACGTCGGACACCCTGCTGGCGTTCGCAACGGGAGCGGCCGCCGCCCGCGGCGCGCCCAAAATCTCCCGCGCCGGCGATCCGCGCCTGAAAGCCTT
>Ga0335080_10000421_pt1 | contig 38497 bp, 31 predicted proteins | sample Lox_Sample_34_FD_206720 | JGI IMG/M metagenome (GOLD analysis project Ga0335080, IMG submission 206720) | Soil microbial communities from Loxahatchee National Wildlife Refuge, Florida, United States - Lox_Sample_3.4 | ecosystem: Environmental > Terrestrial > Soil > Wetlands | place: USA... | reverse complement strand
CGATGCCGCTGAAATGGAGAAACTGGTCGGACAGGAAATTCGCTGTCGTATCACCAAGCTTGACGTCGAAGATGAAGATGTAGTTGTCGATCGGCGGGCCATCGCCGAAGACGAAGAAACCGCGGCCAAGCAACGCCGGTTTTCCGAACTCAAGGAAGGCGACACAGTCCGCGGTGAGATTCGCAGTCTCACCGACTACGGAGCGTTCGTCGATATTGGCTCCGCCGACGCTCTGCTGCACGTCGGTGAAATTTCCTGGCGCCGCGTGAACAAGCCGTCGGATGTGCTGTCCCCCGGGCAGCAGGTTGACGCCCGTATCATAAAGATCGATCCCGAGAAGCGCCGCATTGCCATCAGCATGAAGCAACTGCAGCCGCATCCCTGGGATTCGGTGTCAGCGAAATATGAAGCTGGCGGCCGCGTGCGCGGGGTTGTCACGCGCATTGCCGATTTCGGCGCATTCGTGGAAGTCGAGCCTGGCGTCGAAGGACTCATCCACATCTCCGAAATGTCGTGGGCAAAACGAGTTCGCAATCCCGGCGATTTGGTCAAGGTCGGCGAAACTGTCGAGGCCGTAATCCTCGGCGTAAACCTGGGCGAACGCCGCATGTCGCTTGGGCTTAAACAGGCCCTTGGCGACCCTTGGACCGGCGCAGCCGAAAAATTTGCGCCTGGCACGGTAATCGAAGGACCGATCACGAACATCACCAAGTTCGGTGCCTTTGTGCAGCTTGCCGAAGGCGTCGAGGGAATGATTCACGTCAGCGAAATCAGCGCCGAGAAGCGCATCAATCATCCGCAGGAAGCCCTAAAAACCGGTCAAGTCGTAAAAGCGCAGGTGATTGCGCTTGATACCGAGAGACGAATCATCCGCCTCAGCATGAAACAACTCGTGCCCACAGGTCTCGACGAATATCTGGCCGAGCACAAAGTGGGCGATGTCGTGACCGGCCGATTCCTCGAGATTTCTGACGGCTGCGCACGGGTCGAATTGGGCATGGGAGTTCAGGCGTCCTGTCGCATCCGGGAAAAATCCGAGACTCAACAAAGCAAGAGCCAAGCGGTAGTCCCTGAATCTCCCTTAGCCGGCAAACCCGACCTCTCGTCGCTCGGTTCTATGTTGCAGGCCCACTGGAAGAGCGGCGCAAAACTGGTTTCAAACCAGCCCGAAGGTTTGCGTATAGGCCAGATTCGAAGTTTTCGAATCGTGAAGCTCGACGCCCCGGGGAAGAAGATTGATTTGGAATTGGAATGAACGCTCTGATTTCCAAGAGCGGAAGAGGCCAGTTCACTTAGGGTTGCTTCAAGGCGAAATCTCTTATCCGCGCGCGTTTACCATCATCAGCGCGAACAATGCTGGTAGGTAGAAAATCGTCGCCTGAAGCAGGCGACGGGCGGGGAGTTTTGAAGCTGCCGCGGTGGCCGGCAAGTGCGCCGCACCCAAGCCCATTGACACACGGAATAGCATCGCTCCCATCAGAACAGCGCCCACCAGGTACACACGTCCCGCCATCCCGGCAACCGCGGGCAAAATGCTGACCGGAATCAATACTCCCGAATAAGCGAGAACCCGCCACACGGTTGATTTGCCGTCTGACTCCACCACCGGCAGCATCCGGATTTCGCCCTGCTCATAGTCCTCGCGATATAGCCACGCGATCGAAAGAAAGTGTGGAAACTGCCAGATAAACATGATGGCAAATAGAATCAAAGTCTCTGTTTCGATGCGTCCCCGCACCGCCGTCCATCCCAGCACGACCGGCATAGCGCCCGGAAATGCCCCCACAAAAGTACATACTGGCGAAATTTTCTTCAGCGGCGTATAGGCTGCGAGATAAACCAGCGCCGTCAGAAATACCAGCAAGCCAGTCAGCAGATTCGCATAAATTGCAAGATAAATGGACCCTCCCAGGGTCAGCCCGAGCCCAACTGCGCCGGCATGCGCCCGCGACATTCTTCCCGAAGGCAAGGGACGCAGCGCCGTGCGACGCATGCGTCCGTCGACACTCGCTTCCATCACTTCGTTCAAAGCCGCCGTCCCGCTTGAAACCAATGCGATTCCTAGCAGCGTATGGAAAAGGCCAAGTGTCCACGAGGATATGCCCATCCGGTGCGCTCCAAAAAAATAGCCGCACCATGCCGTCAGCACAATCAAAGTCGTGATGCGAGCCTTGGTCAGCTCCGCGTAGTCGCGCGCCAATACGCCCAGACGTCTTGTAGAAGAATTTTGCAATTTCCTCCCCACACTTCCCTTTTCCCCATCCGCCCTCACCCGGCGGTTTGTTTCAATCCCTGCTGAAAAGGCTCTCGATGACAGTACGGCAAAGGATAGCATTCCTATCCTGTCATTGCTCAAAAGTCAAGGTGAATTCCTTTTTGCGACCCGGTCAGCAACATATTCGCACCGTCATGCATTTCTTTGCAAACTAACGGCTCTCTTCGGTTCTTGTTATCGTGAACGCTTCGGGTGGATCAAAATAGCATTGGTGCCACATTCCCGCATCGTTCAGGTTCCCGGCTCTCCATCGCTGAAGGGTCGAAAGCGTGGCCGCAATCATACCGCCATCGACGGAATCGAAGATCAAAACAAGACCCGAGAGGTGTGGTGTCTTCTCCATTTCCTCGTAACTCTTGTCAAGCAGCGACTTGGCAAACTCCAGTTTCGCGCTCGCCCCGCCGCCTTGTTCGTTTTCCCGAATCCTCTGCACAGAAATAATCTTCACGTTTTTCCCCCGCAGCGGCTCCCAGTCGCCGGGAAATTGCGCAGTTTCCTCGCGGCTCACCTGGAAGAGGTCAGCGGCCGTCGGCGTCGGAGCCGCGCCGTTCTGTGGAACATCCGCGATGCCCTCCGGCATTTCGAGGCTGGTCCGCCAGATCCAGCCACGCGAGGGCCCCGAAATTCGCACGTGAACCCACTCCGCGCCGAAGTCCAGCATCTCGAATTCATCCTGTGCACTCGCCAGAAAAAGAGTCTTGCCTGTCAGGCTCGGCGATCCCACCACCGGGGTTCCCGATTTCTTCACGGCCACCAGATTTCTTGGATGCCCCTGATTTCTGATGATTTCCTCCAGACTCGCGGTCTCCGAGCGCAGTTCGGCATCTTTGGACTCCGACTTGGCATCAGCACGATCCTCGGGTCTCCTTTCTGATGGCGTCGGCCCCCGGCTCAAGGGAAGCGAAAACGAGCTCGCTCCTCCCGACTCCGGCATGGGAGCAGAAAGTGCCGGCCTCGCCGTCGAGTCCATGTTCGGCGTGAGTGTGGTCCCACCGCCTATGGCCGCCGATCGCGCTTCAGCACCTGGGGAGAGGCTCGACAGCTGATCCGATATCTGGTCGAGGACGTCGTTTTCAATGCGCCCGTTCGAGTTCACCAATTGGTATCCAGATCGCGATGTATCCGCATCCCGATACCAAGCGGTCACTTTCGCAATCACGCGCACCACCGATCCGCCACCCGGCGCGGCGCTCACTTGCACCGTACACTGGTAAAACCCACGCTGGTAGCGGCTCAACGGCTGGTCGCCCGGCCGCGCGAATCCTTCCAGCGTCGGCAAATGTCCGCTTAGCGAAGGCTGCAATTGCTGGAGAGCTTTTTCGACCGTATTCTTTGACTCGTGGAATGTGCGCTCGACCGGCGTTATCTGCGCGCCGCAGTTTGCAGCTGCAAAGCAGAGCGCTAGACCGGCCAGGCTCGCCTGAACCGTTCGCGTCGTCCTGAACCTAAAACCCGACCAAATCACGGCACCGGCTCCAGTTGATCGCGTTTTACCCATCCGTGCTCGCCTTCATGTGTTTCGACCCCAAGCCAGTATGGGCTGACAATGACGACCATTACCTCGGTCCCAGGACCCAGAGATTTCAGCGTATTCGCCGAGTGGAATGGCGCCGACTTCAGGGGCGCCCCGGGCTTCTTGACAACCTTCTCCACTAGTTGCCGCAGTGCGGCAAGATGTTGCTCGGGCGTTTCGTGCGGGTCCGCGGAACTCGTCTGCCCCATGCTCACCGGAGCAGAGTCCATGGCTTCGGAACTTGCAGAATCGCCTTCCCGGCTGGAACTTTCGCCCAAACCCCGCGGAGTGCTCAACAACTCTGTGTCATTGCTCAGACCGAAGTTCTTCTTTTGCTGGTGTTCTTCCTTCGCCTTCAGAGCCTCAGCAGTTTCCTTCTTCAATAGCTCTGCCGCAGCGAGGTGGTCTTGAATATCCTTATATTCGCTTGATTCCACCGACCCGTTCGATTGATGAATCCTATGCCGGTTGTCCTCGACGAAAAGCGCGTTGATCTGCAGTAAGGTATTTTTTTCGCCCTGTGGTTGGACCACGTACCGCACAGCCAAAGTTCCTATGTCCGAGCTATCTTTGAAGTTCCATGGGCTTAGTACCTGTTTCCGGACTTTGTAGAAGGTTTTGCCCGTATCCTTCCAAGGCCCGAAAATGGGGCTCGACACCTCTCCGGTAGCCCCTTTGACATATTCGTCTTTGTTGTACTCCTTCGTTCCCTGAATAATTCCGTTGGCCGCAACGTCCTCGACCGCTTTCACAACCTCCTCAAACGGCAAAGGAACGTTGATGATCAGCCCCTCCCCATACGCTAAAACGTCTTTCTCACGCGCCCCCGCCACTGAAGCCATCGCCAAAAGCAGCACCGCGACCAGTCGCGCCGGCAACGGTCTCCGCACATGCGGCACTTCTCTGGTCCCCCTGGTCATGGTTTTCATGAATCCCGACGCAGAGTCTGATACGGAGGAAGGCGTCTGTCAACTGGCCGTTGAGCACTCGTAGCGCCAAAGCCGCTTCCCGTCCGGCATAAAGGTTGTAAAAAGATTGTAAAAAATACTTGCTACACCCTATTGCACTGCCATGCTCGTCGGTAGTAGCATCGGCGCGCTCAATGTTCTGTGGGGTTGGCGTATTCCACTGATTGAAAACGGAGCCAAGGGCACGCGTGTGGGCGTGCCACCGCTCTGGTAGCTGCTGGGGTCTGTGGCTTTTCAAAAAATTTGTCGGGTGTCTGAGGAGTGCAGCATGCGTATGTGGACGCAGTCTCGTCTCTGTCAGAAGCCGCAGCGGTTGGTCTCTCTCCTTACCGCTGCATTCGCGTTAGCCTTGTTGATCCTCAGTACAAGCCAGGTTGCCGGTGCACTTCCGGCCTTTGCCAGGAAGTATGGCTTGCGCTGTTCCGCTTGCCATGAAAGCTGGCCGATGCTTAATTTTTTCGGCCAGAAGTTCAAAGATAATGGCTACCAGCTGATGAATGATCGGGATTCACCGATCTGGCAAAATCCGGGATACTGGCCGATCACGCTACGCATCACGCCCTTCTGGAGCCGCGAAAGCACCAACAAGGTGGCGGTCGACAGCGCTCCGACCGGTGAGCAGCGGCTCACGCAATCCGGCTTCAACCTGAGCGGGCTGGATATTCTGACCGGCGGAACGCTGGAAAAGAACGTGAGTTTTCTGCTTGTTCCTTCTTCCGATGAGACCGGCGCATTCCACTTCGAATCGGTCAATGCTCGGTTCGATAACCTCCTGGGCAGCCCGTGGCTGAACGTCAAGTTCGGCAAGTTCGAGCTGGATAACTTCATTTCGGAAAAGCGGACCTTGACCTTGAGCGCCAACGGTGGCGCGTTCCAGCTCTACCACTTCATTCCCGTTGGCGACGGCAATATCTTTGGCCAAATCGGTGACAACCAGCTGGGCGTGGAATGGATGGGACACTCGGCCAACGACCGCACGCGCATTTCCGCAGCACTGTTCAGTTCTACGGATGGCAACGTCGACCTGCAGTACGGGCGAAACTCCTACAGCGGTTTCTTCGCTGCCAGCCAGGCTTTCGATACCGGGAAACTCGGCGTTCAAAGAATCGGGGCTTATGCCATGATCGGCGCGGCGCCTACCGCATACCTGCTGCAAAATGGCTCACCTTTGCCTGGTTCCGGCACCGCGAACAAGGATTTCGAGCGCTTCGGCTTTGAGGGACTGTTTTATCTGGGCAAGCTCGACTTTCAGGTCCTGACGCAGCATGGTTCCGACAGCGCCTGGTTCGGAGCCTGTTACGGCGACATCATCGATCCCGGTGGCTGCACCAATAACAACACAGGAGGCGGCATTTCTGGAGTACGCAGGCCGACCTGGAACGGCGCGTTCGTGGAGACGCACTACGTCTGGAACCCGCAGTTCATCATCATCCAGCGTTCCGAGTGGGTACGCATGTCACAACAGGCCGTCCCCGGCACCCCGTCAAATCTGGGCGACATCGACAACTATGTCGTGGGCTGGCGCTACAACCCGTTCATGAACAACCGAGCCGGCTTCGCCTTACATAATGAATACTCGTGGCTGAGGCAAAAGGGCACGTCTCCAGCCACCAACACCGATCTGACGAGCAATAGCTTATTGCTCGGATTCGATTTCGACTTCTAATCAGGAGAACAGCAATGCGAACAAATCTATTGCAGCCGTCATTGTTGATGAGCGCGGTTGTTCTCTTGTGCGCCGCGTCTTTTGCGCAAATCACCGAGTATCAGGAACAGCAATGGCTTGGTTCACCGGCAGCGACCAGCCATATCGGAAACATGGAAGGGCATGCCCAGAGCGGAGCCATGGACTATCGCCGCTATTGCCTCGTCTGTCATGGAGCGCTTGGCGATGGGAACGGCGAAAGTGCTCAATGGCTTGATCCCAAGCCCCGCGACTTCACCTTGGGCGTGTTCAAATGCCGCTCCACGCCCACCGGGACGCTGCCCACCGACCAGGATCTCTTCGACACAATCGGGCGCGGGCTCGATCGTTCGAATATGCCTCCGTGGAACACTTTTACAGGCCAGATGCGAGCCGATCTCGTCGCCTGGATCAAGCACTATTCCCCGCGGTGGCAGACCGAGAAGGCGGGCGCTCCGATCGTGATTCCGCCTGAACCCGAAGTCACCGCCGACCGGATCAAAGCGGGCCAGGAGGTTTTTAATCGCGTGCAGTGCTGGAAATGTCATGGCGTCGAAGGCAAGGGTAACGGTCCTTCGGCTTCAACGTTGCAAGACGATCTTGGCCGCCCGATCCTGGCCTACAATTTTTCTGAAGGCGGCCGCTTCAAGTGCGGCACCACCGACGCCGATCTTTACAAGATATTTATGACCGGCCTCGATGGTACGCCCATGCCTTCCTTCTCCGATAACATCAAGCCGGACGAAGCTTGGGATCTCGTGTTCTTCTTGCGCACTTTGCAGCCCTTCCACACTAAGGCAAAAGAAATCGCCAAGGGTCTGAACTTGAAGCCCATTAATCCCAATGCACCACCTCCTTCGCAATAAAGAAGGGGGATTAAAAAAATAGGTTAGGAGGCATTCAATGAATAGCTGGTACAAACGCCCTCTCCCAGTACTATCTGCCATAGTTGCGGTGGTGATCGTTCTCGCCATGGTCGGCGACGGGGTTAAGGCTGCGGGTGAAGGCTCCATCACAGGCACCGTCAAGCTCAGTGGAACACCTCCCCACATGAAGGGGATCGATATGTCAAAAGACCCGGTTTGCGCGCAGCAGCACAAGGACAAACCTGCCGCGATGGAAAACGTGGTCGTGGGCGCGAATGGCGGCTTACAGAATGTCGTGCTCTATATCTCCCAGGGCCTGAGCGCGGGCGCATCCAGTGCCGTCCCCTCGGAAGAACCCACGTTCGATCAGAAGGGCTGCTTGTATACACCACACGTGCTGCCCGTTGATGTGAATCAGAAGTTCAAGGTCGAAACCGCGGACCAGACCACACACAACATTCACCCCTTGCCCGCCGCCGGCACCGGCAACATCGGCTGGAACAAATCTCAACCGCCGGGTGCTCCCCCGATTGAGACCAGTTGGAAGGCCGAGGAAATTGCCATCCCGGTAAAGTGCAATATCCATCCCTGGATGCACGGGTGGCATGTAGTGGTCAAGGGCCCATACGCGGTTACGGACGATAATGGCAACTTCACGATCAAGAATGTCCCACCCGGCTCTTACACCGTCACCGCCTGGCAAGAGGAATACGGAACTCAAACGGCTAAGGTCACCGTAGCCGCCGGCTCTGCCGCCAAGGCAGATTTTACCTTCAAGGCAAAATGACGAGCTGAGATGTTCTTTCAATTCTTTTGAGAAGTGAATCTGCTCGTTATTCGAGGGCAACATGGCGAAACTGTTCGCAGTTACCATCATCGTGATCGCGATCGCTTCTGCGGTTCCCGTGATTCGTCACACCTGGTGGCTCGCCCCGGATATCTCGACGCACGGAGCACCGATCGACGAACAAACGTCGGAAACTATGGCAGAAGCCGGAATCTCATTCCTTGCTTCCCAGATCATCCTTGCTTTGTTCATCTGGCGATTCTCAGGCAACCGGCCGGGCGAGAAGATCAAGCATTTGCCTGGTGGCGCCAAGGCCATGGTTTGGGCGGCATTCTTGCTTGTCGGTACCGAGGTCCTGGCGCTGGGCGTTTTTGGCGTGAAGGCTTGGGCCACGGTCTATCTCACCCCTCCTGCCGCCAATGCCATCCCTATCCAGGTGCAAGCCGGTCAGTTTGCTTTCTATTTTCGATATCCCGGACCCGATGGAACTTTCGGCGCCATTCATCCCGACATGGTCAGTGAAGCCAATCAGAATTATTACGGCATCGATGTCGATCATGATTCCGATGCCAAAGACGATATCGTCACTGCGGAAATGGCGATTCCAGTAAACCGGGAAGTCCACCTCCTGATGCATTCCAAAGACGTCGGCCACTCGTTTTTTGTACCCGAACTGCGCGTGCAGCAGGATTTCGTTCCCGGGCTCGACCTGACCTTGCATTTCACCGCCACTAAAACTGGAAGATACGAAATAGTATGTACGCAGTTGTGCGGCCTGGGCCATTACAACATGAAGGCTTATTTAAGTGTTCTGTCTCAGGCGGATTATGACGATTGGTTAAAAAAACAAGCTGCCTTGCAGTAATTCGGTGAATGGCGATTAGAGCGCATCACGACACGCAGAACCGTGACCTGAGTTGCCAACGACCCTTTGAGGTGAACCATGCATGACGAAGCACAGGTTGCGCACCACGCGCCCCCAACCAGCTTCATCCGAAAGCACATTTTTAGCCTCGATCACAAAGTCATTGGCAAGCAGTATTACGGCCTGGCGCTCGCAGCGGTTGTGATCGGGATGTTCCTCTCCTGGCTGATGCGAATCCACCTGGGCTGGACCGATTATGCCATCCCAGGATTGCACTTCCTGTCGGCCACCGGCGCGCCAGGCAATGTTATGACGCCGGAGTACTACCTCCAGTTGATGACCATGCATGCCACCATCATGGTTTTCTTCGTGCTCACCACCGCTCCTTTTGCCGCCTTCGGCAACTACTTTCTGCCCATCCAGGTCGGCGCGGAAGACATGCCCTTCCCCCACTTCAACATGATGTCGTTCTGGGTTACGTTCGCCGCTTTCCTGGCACTGGTGTCTTCATTCTTCGTCAGCGATGGTCCAACCCTTGGCGGTTGGACGCAGTACGCTCCGCTCAGCGCAGTTGGATCGGCCGGTGGGCCCGGCGAAGGCACGGGCGTGGTTCTCTGGGCGATCTCCATCGGCCTTTTCTGTGTTGGTCAGTTGCTCGGCTCGTTGAATTTCATCACCACCACCCTTGATATGCGCACCCGCGGCATGAGCATGTGGCGGTTGCCACTGAGCGCGTGGTCGTGGTTCATCACCTCCTGCATGGGTCTGACGGCGTTCGCCGTCCTCATGCCGGCTTGCATTCTTCTGATTCTCGATCACGTCGCCGGAACGAGCTTCTTCGTACCATCGAACACCGTGATCAACGATCAGATACAGCCTCACTCCGGAGGCTCGACGCTCTTGTGGCAGCATTTGTTCTGGTTCTTCGGCCATCCCGAGGTCTATATCGCCATCGTCCCCGGCATGGGCATCGTATCGCACGTCCTGGTCGCTAACATGCGTAAGCCCATGCTCAGCCATCGCGTGCTGATCTACTCGATGGGGGCGCTGGCCGTTCTCAGCTACGTCGTCTACGGCCACCATATGTTCGTCAGCGGCATGAATCCAATCTCCTCGTTGGCGTTCTCCTTCCCGACTCTGATTATTACAATCCCCTCAACCATCATCGTGCTGATCTGGCTCGGCAGTCTGTACGGGGCCAAACTGCGCATTAATTCGGCATCTCTTTTCGCCCTCGGTTTCATTTCGATGTTCATCAGTGGGGGTGTCAGCGGCTTCTTTCTTGCACAGCCCTCGGTTGACATCATGCTGCATGCCACTTACTTCGTCGTTGGCCACTTCCACATGGTCATGGGCGTCGCGGCTATGTTCGGCATCTTTGCCGGGACTTACTTCTGGTTTCCCAAGATGTTCGGACGCATGATGAATGAAACTCTCGGCAAAGCTCACTTCTGGCTCAGTTTTGTCGGAACTTATGCCATCTTTATGCCCTTCCACTATCTTGGGCTCGCCGGCAACGTGCGGCGCTATCAGGCATTTGTGGATGACTACATGAAGCCGCTGATCCCGGTTCACCAGTTCATTACAATCGCGGCGCTCTTCACCGGTGCCGTCCAGCTCATTTTTCTGTATAACCTGATCCACAGCCGTTTCTGGGGTGAACCGGCACCCGACAATCCATGGCAGGCGACTTCTCTGGAGTGGAGCACGCCCACCACGCCTCCGCCGTTCAACAACTTTGGCGACAAACTCCCCGTGGTTTTCCACGATCCTTACCAGTATGGATTGGAAGGATCGGGAGCTGATTATGTCATGCAGACCTCGCCGGAAGCCGTCAATGGGCCTGACGAGTCGTAGTAGGACCCTAAGGAAGAATTTGCATCATGGCAACCACGCTTCAGCAGCCCAAGATTGAACCTACGAAGATCGAGGTACGCAGACCGAACTCCGGCAACGGAGGCGGAGGCCGCGGTACGTCGCCCGCCAACCTTCCCGCCCTGAAAGACTATGCCCCGCCCCCGGCCTCAACTGCTATCTGGGTTCTCCTATTTTCCATCACCATGACCTTCCTGGCGTTCACCAGCGCCCTGTTTATCCGCCAGGGATCGGCGATGGATTGGCAGCATTTGACTTTGCCGCCGGTTCTCTATTTGAACACTGTCGTGCTGATCGCCAGCAGCGTTGGCCTCGAACTAGGACGCCGCGAAGTCCGCGCCTACATGGGCGCGCCGGGGAAACCGATCGCGAATCCCGCCCGCTGGCTCTACATCAGCCTCAGTCTGGGACTGTTCTTTGTGGCCGGACAATATGTCGCGTGGCTCCAACTGCGTTCACAAGGCATCTATCTCACCACGAATCCCAACAGCTCGTTCTTTTACTTACTCACCGCCATGCACCTCATTCATGTTTTTGGGGGTTTGGGCGGACTAGCGCGCGTAATTAACAAGGTCAATCGTTCGACCCTCAGGAAGAGCACGCTCGACGCGACTGTCTATTACTGGCACTTCATGGATGCGCTCTGGATTTACTTGCTGTGCTTGCTGTGGATCAAGATTTAGCACGTTGAACTGACTAGGAGGAGCCGTGAGTCAAGCCGAAATCACCATGGGCGGGCACTCCCCGGGTCTGATGGAAAAGCCCGCCTTTTCTGTCCCCGCGAAGAAGATGGCAATGTGGCTGTTTATTATCGCGGACACAGCGACGTTTGCCGCCTGTCTTGTCGCCTACGGCTTCACGCGTAATGCCACTCCCGATTGGCCGCGTCCTTTTCACAGCATCACCAATGTTGCCATCATGACGTTCATTCTCGTCACCAGCAGCTTGACAATGCTGTTGGGTGTCCGCTCGGCCAAGGCCGCTGACAAGAATGGCGCATTTCGCTGGATTCTCATCACTACCGCTCTGGGCATTGCCTTTGCTGCGCTCCACATTCGGGAGTGGATAACATTGATCGACGAAGGTATGACTCTGTTCAAGAATCCCTGGGGCTCCGGTCTGTTTGGAGCATCGTTTTTCAGCATTACCGGCCTGCACCTCACCCACGTCACCGGTGGCGTCATCGCCCTGATCGTTGTCGGGCTCCGCTACAAACATGGCCGATACAAAGCCGATGATATCGAGATCCTCGGCCTTTACTGGCATTTCGTCGATCTGGTCTGGATGTTTGTCGTCCCCTTGGTTTATCTGTTGAATTTAAGCCGCTGAGCAACAGGAGCTCCTGGAATGACTAATGCTGATACCCGAGCCGGATTGGGAAGAGACGTTGGCGTATACCTTTGCATCCTTGTGTTGGCCGCCATCCAGTTCGTCATCGCCTACCAGAATCTCGATGCGACCACGATGTTTGTTTGGATGCTGCTGGTGGCCTGTGTCGAGGCCGCTCTAGGCCTTCTTTTCTTTATGCACCTTTCGGAGAACCGCGGGCTGCTCTGGTTCGTCGGTATCTTCGCCGCCGGCGCTCTGCTGGCAATGCAGTTTGGCTGGACTGATAGCTTCCGCATCGCCCACGGCGTACCCTGGTCGCATTAACTTGGGTACGCTTTTGAAAAAATGCGTTTCACAAAGCGGGTAAACGTTTCTTGAAGATATCGCGCCAATTCGCGGAGCGGACGCTCCCCATACTTCTATTGCTTGTGTTTGCTGCGCCAGCTTTCGGTCAGAGCTGTGCCCTGTGCTACACCCAGGCCGCCTCTGCCGGCCAGAGAATGATTGAGGCTTTGCGCAGCGGCATTTTGATTTTGGTACTCCCCCCCACCCTCGCATCCGTCGGAATGCTCTTCGTTGTGCATCGCAAGCGCAACCAGGTCCGACGGATGGGGGAGGGAGATGACTTCCACACAGACTTATAAATGAGCGGCGCTATGGCATAAGATCCGTGGGGCGCTCGTCCAAGGTGCACGAGTATTCCACCCGGGGCTGCCTAGCTGCGGTCTTGAACTCTGCATCCGTGGCGCTCGTCTGTGATCTGGCTTATAAGTTACTACAGTATTCCCTGTATTTCTTAGCTCTCCCTCGCTTGGTCGCTGAAGTGTTAGAATCGACTTATGGCGAAGACCCTAGTGAACTCAGTAGTTACTCAACTGCAGCAAGAACGCGCCCGCCTTGAAGGCGAACTCCATCGCATTACTGCAGCCCTCACGGCTTTCGGAAAAGTTTATCTTCACGGCGCGCCCGCGAAAACCCGTTCGAAACACAAGATATCCGCCGCCGGTCGCAAGCGCATTGCGGCAGCGCAAAAGGCTCGCTGGGCCAAAGTCCGAGGAAGGAAAAAATAAGAGGAAGGGAAAAATAATTTATAGGTCTAGCACTCTTCCGTCGTTAAGCCGGCGCGGAAACTATTGAGTTGATGCGACGAAGGACTCTCGCCGAGCGCCGCAGTGACACTGCTTTTGCGCTAGGCTGGCGTCTTCTCCACCACTTCCTTCACGTACGCCGTAAACTGGCGCACGTCGTCTTCCGTTGTGTCGAACGAGCACATCCACCGCACCACGCCCTCTTCTTCGTTCCAAATATAAAAGAAATACCGCTCCTGAATTTTCGCAATGGCCTCCCGTGGAATCTGGGCAAACACTCCATTCGCCTCCACCGGATACACGATTCTCACGCGCGGAACTTTCCTTACCTCATGTTCCAACAGGCGCGCCATCCGGTTCGCGTGCTCCGCGTTCCTCTTCCACAGGTCATTCGTCAGCAATGCTTCCATCTGCACCGCCATGAATCGCATTTTCGAGGCCAGCTGCATGCCTTGCTTGCGGACAAACAAAAAGTCCTGCGACAGTTCCGGACGAAAGAACACCACCGCCTCCACTCCCATTAGGCCGTTTTTTGTGCCGCCGAACGAAAGCACATCCACGCCAAGGTCTCGTGTTGCCTGACGAAGCGTCAGTCCTTGGGCCGCCACCGCATTCGAAATCCGCGCGCCGTCCATGTGCAGATACATCTTTCGATCGTGCGCAAACCGCGCCAAAGCCTCGATCTCCGCAACTTTATACACGGTACCCATCTCTGTCGATTGAGTGATCGAAATCACTCGCGGCTGCACATGATGCTGGTCTCCAGTCCCGTGATAAGCTGTCGCCGCCGCGGCAACCGTCAGTTTCCCGTCCGGCGCAGGCAACGGAATCAGCTTGCACCCCGTAAATTTTTCCGGCGCCCCGCATTCGTCCGTATAGATATGAGATAGTTCCGGGCACAGCACGGCGTGATAAGGTTGCGTGAGCGCTTGCAGGCTCAGCACATTCGCGGCCGTCCCGTTAAACACAAAAAAAACGGTGATCTCGGGCCCAAAGTGTTCGCGAAATCTTGCGCGAGCAGATTCCGTGAACCTGTCATCTCCGTATCCGACCACATGCCCTTCGTTTGCGCGCTGGATCGCCTCCAGCACCTCCGGATGGACTCCTGCGTTATTGTCGCTGGCAAAACTCCGAGTCGGTTTCATAACGAGACAAATTTAGCAGACCTTCCTACGGCACGCCTTCTATTCATTCGCCCGCTCTCGGGCCATTCAAAATTCTTCGCAGCCTGTGCCCTCCTGCAGGAATCAATTAGGTGATCTAATATTGAGGGCCGGTTGTGTATAAACCCAATCTGGCCCAGGGTGCAGATTGAAACGTGACGCAAATCAAAACGGAGAATACTCGGCCTTGCGATTGAACGACCTGGCTGCAAGTCACAACATGTTTCGATTCTTCTCAAAAGCGTCCTTGCTAACACTCCCCTGCGCGCTTTTTTGCGTGCTCTTGCTCACGACCTGCGGCAATGATAAGTCCGCCAAAATCGCGGGCGGACCGAGCGCGATGCCCGTGAAGGTCCACACGGCAACGCTCGAAAAAGTGAATGATGCCACCGAATACGTTGCGACCTTGAAGTCGCGCGATTCGGCGGTCGTGATGCCGCAGGTCGAGGGCATCATCACGCATATTTTCGTTCATTCCGGAGACCGCGTCGCCGGTGGCGCGCCTCTCATGCAGATTGATCCGTCCAAGCAGCAGGCTACCGTCAAGAGTCAGGAAGACGCTCGCACGGCTCAACTCGCGCAACTTACCTGGGCGCAGCAGAATTACGATCGCGTCAATGGCCTCGCCAGCGCCGGCGTCGTTAGCAAGCAGGATCTCGATCAGGCACGCGCCACGCTCGACGCGGCCCAGGCCCAGCTTCATTCGCTCGACGCTCAGCTCAACGAGCAGGAGGTTCAGTTGCACTACTATCAGGTGGTCGCTCCTCGCGCCGGCATTGTGGGAGACGTCCCCGTCCGCGTCGGCGACCGCGTCATTACCTCCACTCAGCTCACGACCGTCGATCGCCCCGGCAGTCTCGAGGCTTACGTGTACGTTCCCATCGAAAAGTCGACCCAGCTTAAGATGAACCTCCCGGTCGAAATCGTCGATGGGTCCGGAAATCTGCTGGCATCCAGCCGCATTACCTTCATCTCGCCACAAGTCGACAATGCGACCCAGACCGTTCTCGTAAAGGCGCAGATCTCGAATTCAAACGACTCTCTGCGCACCGCGCAATTCATTCGCGCCCGTATCGTTTGGGGTACCCTCCAGAAACCGGTCGTTCCCGTCGTCGCTGTTTCGCGTATTGGTGGTGTCTACTTCGCTTTCGTTGCCGAGTCCGACCAAAAGGGTGGATATGTGGTTCATCAGAAGCCGCTCGAGATCGGTCAGATCATTGCCAACGATTATGTTGTGCTCGGCGGTATCAAGCCGGGGGACAAAGTCGTTGTTTCGGGCACGCAGTTTCTCGTCGACGGCGTACCGGTGACTCCGCAGGAAACCACCAGTTGATTTTCACCGACATTCGCAAGAATAAGCGCTGGCAAAGGAACACTGAGCCGCCAGCTGTCTGGAATCTGAGAACTGACTGCTGAGAACTAGCACCTAAGAAGTGTTCTTCTATGGTTGATTTTTTTATTCATCGCCCGGTCTTCTCTACCGTCTGTGCCCTGCTCATCATTTTGGCGGGAGCTGCGTGCATTCCCACGTTACCCATTGCTCAATTCCCCGACCTGGCGCCCCCACAGGTCGGCGTCACCGCCATCTACACGGGAGCCAGTTCGCAAACGGTTGAGTCTGCCGTCACCACTCCGCTTGAGCAGCAGATCAATGGCGCTGAGGGCATGAAGTACATCACCTCCTCCAGTACCAACGATGGCGTCAGCACCATCACTGCGACGTTTGACATCACGCGCAATCCCGATCTCGCTACCGTCGACATCGAAAACCGCGTCAACACCGCTTCCGGACGCCTTCCAGCCGCCGTCAAGCAAATCGGAATCACGGTCGCCAAGACATCGCAGAACTTCGTGTTCGGCGGCGCGGTCTTTTCCCCCGATGGCCGCTATTCCACGCTCTTCATCAGCAATTATCTCGATGTTTATGTCCGTGACACTCTGAAGCGGGTCCCCGGTGTCGCCGACGTGATCATTTTCGGTGAGCGTAAGTACTCCATGCGCCTCTGGCTCGATCCTGTCCGCATGGCGGGCCGTTCACTAACCGCCGACGATGTCGTCAACGCACTTCAGGAGCAAAACGTTGAAATTTCCGCTGGGCAACTCGGCGCCCAGCCTTCCATCCCTGGCCAACAGTTTCAGATCAGCGTTCGCGCTGTCGGCCGCCTTTCCGAACCCTCTCAGTTCGAAGACATCATCCTCAAGAGCAATGCGGACGGCACGCTTGTGCGCTTGCGAGACGTGGGCCGAGCCGAACTTGGCGCCGAAGACTACTCCAATGACCTCGATTACAACGGGCGCGAGGCCGTTGGCATTGCCGTCACCCAGCTCTCGACCGCCAACGCCCTCGACGTCCACCAACGTTGCGTCGCCGAACTCGATCGCCTTTCCAAGCGCTTCCCTCCCGGCATGAAGTATGAAATCGCTTTCGACACCACCGATGCTGTGAGCGAATCCATCCACGACGTCATCTTTACCGTCGGCTCGGCCATCCTCCTCGTCATCCTCGTCATCTTTACTTTTCTAGGCGATTGGCGCACCACGATCATTCACTTCATCGCGACTCCGGTCGCGCTCATTGGGACATTTACCTTCGTCAAGATCCTCGGCTTCTCCATCAATACGCTCACGCTTTTTGGCATCACCCTGGCCACCGGACTGGTCGTCGATGACGTCATCGTCGTCATTGAAAACATTGAGCGCCATCTGCAGGAAGGCGAGCCCAGCGCGCTGAAGGCCGCCTCGGATGCCATGCGCGAAGTTACCGGCGCCGTCATCGCCACTTCTCTCGTGCTCGTCGCGGTCTTTGTCCCAGTCGCTTTTTTCCCCGGAACCACCGGAATCCTCTTTCGCCAGTTCGCGCTCACCATCGCCTTCTCCATCGCTATCTCCGCCTTCAACGCGCTCACGCTCTCACCGGCGCTCGCCGCGCTTCTTCTGGGCCGTCTCCATGGCGAAAAGAACTGGTTTTCCAAACGCGTCGACCGCATTCTGGAGGTGATCACCAACTCCTACGTCCACGCCCTCCGCATCTTTCTCCGCTTCGAAGTCGTCGCCCTCATCCTCTTCTTCATCGGGCTCGGCCTCGCCTTCGTTGTCTTCCGCCATGTGCCGCAAGCCTTCGTCCCCTCCGAAGATCAGGGTTATCTCATTGTCGCCATCCAGTCGCCCACGGGCGCTTCGCTCGAATACACGCGCGATATCGGCCGCCAGGTCTCTGCCATCACCAGGAATATCCCCGAAATCCGGGGCACATTCTCCGTCGCCGGATTCAGCTTCGGAGGCGCAACTCCCAACGCCGGCCTCGTCTTTCTTCCGCTGCGTCCCTATGGGCAGCGTCAAGGCAAGGAGCACAGCGCTTCCGCCATCCTCAACCGCCTGCGCGGCCCGCTGTTCGGAATTTCTGGCGCCATCGTCATTCCCTTCGAACCACCCGCCGTCCAGGGTCTCGGACAGTTCGGCGGCTTCCAGTACGAGCTCCTCGATCAGGGAGCCCATACGCTTCAGGATCTCGACAAAGTTACCCACGACCTGATCCGCGCCGCCGGCGGGCGTTCGCAGAAAGACATCACCGGCCTTTTCTCCACCTATACCGCAAACGATCCCCAGTTTGTGGTGACTATCGATCGCGAAAAAGCCAAGAGCCTGCACATACCGCTTAGCCAGATTACCGACACGCTCGGCGTCTACATGGGTTCGTCCTACATCAACGATTTTGATTTCAACAATCGCTCCTACCGCGTCTACGTACAGGCCGATAAACAATTTCGTTCCCACCCGCAAGATATCGGCCAGTATTACGTCCGCTCCGATTCCGGTGCCATGGTTCCACTACAAAATCTCGCCACCGTTACGCAGAGCACCGCCCCGCAGGTTATCAACCACTACAATCTCTTCCGCTCCTCCGAAATCGACGGCTCGGCCTCTCCCGGCTTCAGTTCTGGTCAAGCCATCGACGCCATGCAACAGCTTTCGGCGAAGGTTTTGCCCCAGGGCTATACCTACGCGTGGTCCGGCATTTCCCTTGAGGAATTGCAATCTGGTTCCACCACGCTCCTTCTCTTCGGGCTCGGAACGCTGGTCGTTTACCTCACGCTCTCCGCGCAGTATGAAAGCTTCGTGCTTCCTTTCATCATCTTGTTGGCCGTTCCTATGGCTCTGCTCGGCGCGCTCGGCGCGCAATGGCTGCGCGGCCTGCAGAATGATGTCTACTGTCAGGTGGGATTAGTCATGCTCGTTGGACTGGCCTCCAAAAACGCGATCCTGATCGTCGAGTTCGCCGAGCAGCTTCGCGAGCGCGGATTGCCCATTCTCGAAGCCGCCGTCGAAGCCGCCCGCATCCGCCTGCGCCCGATCCTCATGACGTCATTTGCCTTTATCCTCGGTGTCGTGCCTCTTGTCGTCGCTGGTGGCGCCGGCGAAAACGGGCGCCACTCCGTAGGCACCACCGTCTTCGGTGGCATGATTATGAGCACCATCCTGAACCTGTTCTTCATCCCCGTTCTCTATCTCTTGATAGAGGGCTTCCGCGAGCGCCGCCGCACCCCCAGATCCACCTGAGTTCTGAAGCACAAGCGTACCGCTTTTCCCCAGCAAACCTGCCAGCGGAAGCGTGCATCCCGACCCAATCCGTCGAGGCTGGTTTCGTCGAAATGAAAAAATAAGGCAGCCTTATGTGCTCTTTAAGCGTCTCTAACAACTGCGTAGGAGTCGAGTCACGGGTCTTAAGCACCTTATCTCAGGAGGGTCGTTGACTATGCTGACAATGAAGAAATCTCTATCCCCGCTTCTCCCCATCGCCCTGGTTATCGTGAGCCTGTTCGCCGGTGCCGTCACGCAGATCGCGCAAGGGCAGGCTCTCGACCAGAAGGCCATCGCGCGCATTTACAAGGAAGTCCGCCACGAACTCGTTACGCTTCCGTTTTACGGCGTGTTCGACAACTTAGCCTACAAGGTCGACCCCGATGGTACAGTGATCCTCCTCGGGCAGGTTGCTGTTCCCACTCTCAAGTCCGACGCTGAAAATGCCGTAAAGAAAATTGAAGGTGTCGACAAGGTCGTCAATAACATTGAGATTCTCCCCACTTCCATCAATGACGACCGCATCCGGCGTGCTGTCTATCGGGCTATTTACGGAAATGATGTCCTCAGCCAATACCAGCTTCGCGCCGTTCCCCCGATTCACATTATCGTGAACAATGGCCGGGTAACCCTTGAAGGCGTAGTCGCCCGCCAAATGGAAAAGCAGATAGCCGGCACCCAGGCCAACACTGTCAACGGCGTCTTTTCTGTGACCAACAACCTGCAGGTTGAGGAGCAGGAGAAAAAGTAGGCAAGTGTCCGGCCCAAGCAACCTGGCTGCTGCAGCAAGAGGCGCAGCAGCCATGGAAGCGAAACAGCGTTGAGCTCGATCCGACCGGCAGTCGAGGATCTTGCACGTCTATTTCACGCTGCGGGCTTCGGAGTTGTAGTGCAACCGTCCTGGCCAATCTAGAATCAGTCCTGTGCATCAATCACCCACTCCGGCCGAAATAACCTATGCCGCGACTCTGCTCCGCGCTGGACGTCTTGTCGCCTTCCCCACCGAAACTGTCTACGGATTAGGCGCCAATGCGCTCGATCCCGAAGCCGTAGCTCGCATTTATGCCGTTAAGCGCCGTCCATCGACCAGCCCACTAATCGTGCACGTGGCATCCGTCGAGATGGCGGAATCGCTAGTCTCGGATTGGCCCAGGGCCGCCGGCCTGCTCACAAGGGAATTTTGGCCGGGGCCGCTAACTTTAGTCCTATCCAAGAAAACACGGCACGAAAACGATCGGACCGGCGTCCCACTTGTCCAAACCAGTCAATACACCGCCGCCCCTACTGCGTCCCTTGTCCCGGACATCGTCACCGCCGGCCTCAGCACCGTCGCCGTTCGCATGCCCTCCCACCCCGTCGCGCTCTCTCTCATCTGCGCCGCTGGCGTTCCACTCGCTGCTCCCAGCGCCAACCGCTTTACAGAACTCTCCTCCACGACCGCCAGCCACGTTCGTCTCAGCCTCGGCAACGAAGTTGATCTCATCCTGGACGGCGGCCCGTGCCAGGTAGGAATCGAATCCACCGTTCTATCGCTTGCCGATCCGCACTGCCCCGTCCTCCTCCGACCTGGAGGCATTTCGCGCCAGAGAATCGAGTCGCTCATCGGGCCCATCGCGTCGGCCAACGAAGCTCCAACTGGTGCCCATCCCTCCCCCGGCATGCATCCGCGCCATTACAGTCCCCGCACTTCCTTATTATTGGTCTCCAACGGAACGCTGCCCGCACAGGGCAAAGGAATCTACCTGCAATATATGCACCCACCCACCAGGCCTACTCATCTCGCAACCAGCAACATACCTTCGGGGGCCGAGCCGCGAGACATCATGATCATGCAAATGCCGATTGCGCCCGCCGATTACGCCGCCGCGCTCTATAGCAGACTCCATCAGGCCGACGAAGCCGGCCTCGACTGGATTGCCGTCGACCACCCTCCCACAACGCCCGACTGGGAAGCTGTTCTGGATCGCCTTCGCCGCGCTGCGACGAAGGGACGCTAAGACCAGCTCCATGAGTGCTCGCGCCGGACTTCGTCAATTGAACAGGCTGTTCCGATGTGGCGCGTATGCGAGTGTGAAGCTTTTGAGGTACATCGTGCTAGAGAGCGGCCAATCCGACAACGGCCCCGCCTGGATTGGCTATGTGACTAAATCACCAATAGCTTTTATGAAATCCACGACCCCTTCAGAATATCCATAACTTCTTACTTCGGTTCCCCCGCCGCCCTCACCCGGATTGTGTGCGGCACGGCGCGCAGTTTTCCCAGCAACTCCTCATCACATGCCTGATTGATGTCATAAATCGCGTATCCCAGGTTGCCCCGCGTATCCAGCACTTGCCGTTCAATATTAATCCCGCGATCTGCCAGAATGTCATTGATGGCGCGGAGAATTCCGGGGACGTTATGGTGGATATGCATCAGGCGGTGCGATCCTTCCTCATAGTCCAGATGACAGTGCGGCAAATTCACGCTCATCAGCGAATTGCCGCCACGGAAGTAATCGATCATTTTTGCCGATACGAACTGCCCAATATTCTGCTGCGCTTCTTCGGTACTCCCCCCGACATGCGGCGTCAGAATCACATTCGGCAGCCCCTGCAGCGGGCTCGAGAAGCCTCCCCCCGATTCCGGTTCGCGCGGGAAAACATCGATCGCGGCCCCGGCCAACTTCCCGCTCTTTAAATGCCTGGCCAGCGCTTCATGATTTACCACCATTCCCCGGCTCAAATTGATCAGGCATGCACCATTCTTCATCGCAGAGAATTCTTTTTCGCCAAACAGATCCTGATTCTGCGCCTTCCCATCAACATGCAGCGTGATGACATCTGAGGTCTCCAGCAGTTCGCGGAAACCGACTGCTCGCGCGTTTCCGCGTGCCAGCACGTGCGCCACGTCATGGAACATCACGCGCATGCCCATGGCTTCCGCCAAGTCTGAAACCTGAGACCCGATCTTCCCGTATCCCACGATCCCCAACGTCAGTCCGCGCACTTCATGCGATCCAGCCGATGACTTGTTCCACTGGCCCCCATGCAGCCGGGTGCTCAACTCAAACGTCCGTCGCATCAGCAGCACGATTTCTCCCATCGCCAACTCAGCCACGGAACGGCTGTTGGAATGCGGATCGTTGAACACCGCAATCCCCCTGTTGCTCGCTGCCGTACGATCGATCTTGTCTACACCGATGCAGAACGCACCTACGCACACCAGTTCCGGAGCTGCCTCTAGTACCGCTGCCGTCACCAGCGTTTTCGAGCGCGCCCCAAGAATCGACACCCCCGCTATTTTCTTGATGAGTTCGGCCTCGTCCATCGCCCCCTTCAAGGACTCAACCTCGAATCCCCCTTCCGTGAACTGCGAGGCTGCCACACCGCTGATGTTTTCCAGCAGCAAGACTTTCAATATCCCTCCCACCAGACTCTCCCCTCGGCCCGGAAACCGCGCCGTCTGGAAAACGCTGGAATATGACGAGAGAATTATAAAGGCCGGTTTGAAATCTCGAATACACCAACGATAATGTCCGAATGGAAGGCCTTATCATCACGCAGGCCGCGTCACCGGCCCAGATTGCGAGCGTCCGGCAGCTCTTCCTTGATTATGCCAACTCTCTCGGGTTCAGTCTGTGTTTCCAGAATTTCGATAAGGAACTCGCCACACTGCCCGGACAATACGCCCCGCCTAGCGGCCGGCTGCTCCTGGCGGAACTCGAGGGTAAGCTCGCCGGCTGCGTCGCGCTCCGCGAATTCGAAACCGACATCTGCGAAATGAAGCGCCTCTACCTTGTTCCCGCATTCCGGGGTAGAGGCTTGGGCCGTGCCATTGCTGAACATCTCATTGCCGAAGCTCGCCGGATCGGCTATCGCCGCATGCGTCTTGATACTGTCGAACCAGTCATGAAGGATGCCGTCGGAATGTATCGCCGTCTGGGTTTCCATGAAATTCCACCCTACCGCCAGAATCCCATGCCCGGAACTCTCTATATGGAACTTGACCTGTGAGTCGTTTCACCCGGGCAGCGTGCCGGCCTCAGAAATCGGAATTCCGTTCGCAGTCAGTCTCGCCTTGATCCCGGAGGAATCTGCGTCGAATTCCGCTGCATTTGGAGTTGTGGCTCCCCCCAGACCCTCTTGCCTCAAGAAATTAATGTCTCGCAGCGCAATCCGTTTTTTGGGCAGGTGCGTACAAATACACGAGTGGCCATCGAGCCACCTTTCACACTAGGAGGAGATATCACGATGAAGCGCCTTACGCCGTTTCTCTATTTAACGCTGGCCGCGTTTGCAGCGGTCACACCAATTTGCACAGTTGCGCCGCAGGCTTTCGCGCAGCAGCAAAAAACGCTCTATTCTCGTCTTGGTGGCTATGACGCCATTGCTGCCGTGTCCGACGACTTCCTCGGACGACTGGCTGGCGACCCGCAGTTCAAGCATTTCTTCGGCGGGCTTAGTGCTGACTCGCAGAAGAGATTGCGCCAGCACGTGGTTGATTTCCTGTGCGGAGCCACTGGCGGACCGTGTATCTATACCGGCCGCGATATGAAGACCGCTCATACCGGACTCGGTATCACCGAAGCGGACTGGAACGCTTCTGTGAACCATCTCATCGCGACACTGGACAAGTTCAAGGTTCCTGCCAAGGAAAAGGACGAAGTAGTGGCCGCGATCGGAGGTTTGAAAGGTGACATTGTAGGTAGGTGAGCACCCACCGCATATGCCGGGGCGGCTCCTGCCCGCCCCAGTCGTGCGCCTTTATGAACAGTCACGAAACAGCCGGTGGAACTCAATGCACGAGTATCTTCCCCGTCATCTTCGGATGAATCGAACAAAAATACTCATACGTGCCCGGCTTGGCCGGCGTGAAACTAAAGGTATCGTCAGTATCGAGCGTCTTCGACTTGAAGATGAGATCACTGCTCACCACGGTGTGAGGAATATCGTCACGGTTAGTCCAGGTGATCTTCGTTCCCGCTTTCACAATCAACTCCTGCGGCTCGAAGGTAAAGTTGTCGATCTTCACTTCCGCAACCAACGGAGCGGATTCAGCAGACGCTCGGCTGCGTCTTGAGGCCGCCCCCATAACCACCGCTGCAATTACCGCTACTGCTAGAACGGGCCGAAGTCTTCGCATAACGCTTCCTTTCCGGTCAACAAACCCCCATTTAGATCCACTACTCCAACGTTGAATCCGTCACCGCCAGTGGATGTTTTTTTCTGATGAACTCAACCGCAGTCAATCCCAGTAAGCCCTTCAATCGCTCCGCCGGAACCTTCATCGGGCCTGGCGACGGCGCATCTCCCGGCTTGGGTTGGGGGAACGCCGTCGAGCACGCGGTATGGAACATCACATTTCCCTCTACCTTCTGCATGGTCTGATGTATGTGCCCGTTTAACACCGTTACCGACCCAAACTTCTTCAGGTATCCAAGTGCCTGACCGCCGTCATCGGTCCCCCACCCCCACTCCGGGTAGACCGTCCACAGCGGAATGTGCGCAAACAGAACAATCGGCGTACTATGCGAAAGACGCTGTACGTCGTCTTTCAGCCACTCCAATTGTTCGGCGCCCAGCATTCCCAGGCCTCCCGCCTTCAGGTTCATCACATTCACCAGTCCAATAAAGTGCACGCCGTTCTTCTCAAAGCTGTACCATCCCGCTCCCTTTGTATTCTTGCCATAGCGTTCCCGATACTGCGCACCTTCGTCCTCCAGTACGTCATGCTCTCCTGGAACGAAAAATACCTCCGTCGGCCGCGCCGATTTGAGAATTTGGTCCACATTGTCGAACTCCCCGGGCTTCGACAAATGGCTGATATCCCCAGTGTGCAAAATGAAGTCCGGAGCCACCGGCAAGGCGTTGATCTTGTCAACCGCCAGCTTCAGCGTCGCCGCCACGTCCGGATTGGCCGGTTTGTTGAATCCCATGTGGCTGTCGCTGATTTGGATAAATCTCAGTTGGCCTTTGGCGCGTTTCGCGCCCGGATCGTTCAACGCGAACGATTTCAGCACTCCGCCCTCCACCACGCAGAGCGCGCCAGTACCCGCCCATGCCATGCACTTAAGAAATCCTCGCCGATCTATTCCATCGTGACTCTGGCACCTAGGGATGCGATCGCCAGTCTCGTGTGTCATTCTTCCTCCAGGATTCGGTCGGCGCTCTTGGCGTCCCGAATACGGTGCAAAACAGAAAACTGACGTTTTTATTCCCGGGAAAAGCCTGCCGCGGATGGCGCGTTTGGCAAGCCTTTGATCTGGAAAGGACAAGGATGTTTAAGACTGAACAGGCTGCTTTAAGCTCGCGCCCGCTTATTGTTCACTGATGCAGGCCAGGTTATGGCGTAATCGGCGACTCGCTTCACAATTTCTTTGCCGAGTGGGAATAAAACTGCCCCTCGCTCGTTTACCCTAGTGGGCGTGCCCCAACAGTCTTTGCCGTCGGAATCGTTTGAGCATTTGGCGATGCCGCTCTTCGACCGGCTCTACAATTTCGCGCATTGGCTTACGCACAATCGCGACGAAGCCGAAGACCTCGTGCAGGAAACATACGCCAAGGCGCTCAAAGGATTCTCGTCATACCAACCCGGCACAAATTTTCGGGCCTGGATCTTTCGCATCCTGCGCAATGCATTCCTTACTTCGCGATCGGGGCTGAACGAATACTCGCTGGACGACCCCGACGAGGACAACGCGAACCAGTCGAGCCTGCCCACCGACCCGCACACACCCGAGAGCATTCTTCTCGGTCGTCTTGATCGGCAACTTGTGCGTAATGCTCTAGATCAACTGCCAGTCATCTATCGCGAAGCGCTGTTGCTGTGCGAGTTTGAAGAAATGTCGTATCAGGAGGTTTCTGTCACGCTAGGTGTGCCGATAGGCACAGTAATGTCGCGCCTGTCGCGAGCCCGCCGCGCCCTGCGCGACACGCTGCGCAAAGGGGGATGACGTGCCCAAGCTTCGGCGCCCGCGATTGCATGCATACTCCAGCGTCCGGGCGTGATTGGAGCGCTAGCCTGGGTGCATGAAACAGAGGAAGACAAATGGCCTGCGAAACCTGGACCGCAAAACTCGACACCTATCTCGACGGAGAACTTCCTGAAAAAGAGGAACCCGCTCTGCGCGAGCACCTGCGTATTTGCTCCGTCTGTGCCAGCAATGCCCTCGATCGCATGCGGATAAAGCGCTTTATCCAAAGTGCGGCGCCGCGCTTTCATCCCGATCCTGCCTTCCGCGCCCGCATGCAGAGAGGAATCTCGACCCCGCACGTCGCCCTCGGCTCCTGGCGGCGGCTGGCGGGACTGGCACTTTCAGCCGCCGCTCTCGTGTTCCTCGCTGCAGCGCTTTCCACCACCTACTTGCGAGCCCGTGCTCAGGAACACCAGATCGTCAGCGAACTCATCGACCTCCACGTCGCGACGCTCGCCAGTGCCAATCCCGTTGATGTTGTCTCTACGGACCGCCACACCGTGAAGCCGTGGTTTGAAGGTAAGGTGCCGTTCACCTTCGATCTGCCCGAATTCGAGGGCTCGCCGTTTTCGCTTGTCGGAGGCCGCACCACATACTTGAATCAGTCCATCGGAGCCCAACTCATCTTCCGCCTCCGACAACACAATCTCTCGGTGTTTATTTTCCAGCAGCGCGCAACCGGAGGTACCTGCAGCAATGCCGAGGAAGGCGAACTCAATTTCCATCTACAAAGCTGGTCGCGCAATGGTCTGTGTTATTTCGCGGTGGGAGACGTCAATCGCAGTGACCTTGCCAAGCTATCTGCTTTGCTCACGTCCTAGCACAGTTTGAAAAAGCGGCCTGTGGGTCCCTTCGGCCTGGCTTCGGGCAATCTCGGAAGATGCCCTCTTCCATTGTGAGCGCTAATGCCTGGCGCCCTGAGCAACGCTCTTCGCCAGGGCCCTGAGAGATTCTTCATACGGTGCGCGGGCTATGCCTCGATCGGTAATAATAGCCGCGACATATTTGGCGGGTGTTACGTCGAATGCCGGATTCTCAATCCTGACACCATCGGGAACCATTTGTTTCCCGGCGATATGCGTCACCTCGCGGGCATTTCGTTGCTCAATCGGAATTCCGCTGCCATCGCGCGTTTCCAGATCGACGGTCGAAACGGGCGCCGCCACGTAGAACGGAATGCCGTGTTCCTTGGCCAGTACAGCCACGGTGTACGTTCCGATCTTGTTGGCCACGTCACCATTCGCGGCAATGCGGTCAGCGCCGACGACAATCGCACCGATTTTTCCCTGCCCCATCATCGCGCCCGCCATATTGTCGGAAATGACGGTTGTCGGAATACCGTCTTTCATCAACTCCCAGGCTGTGAGGCGTGATCCTTGCAGAAAAGGACGCGTTTCGTCCGCATAAACGTGGATCTTCTTGCCCTGCTCAACCGCTGCTCGAATCACGCCCAGTGCGGTCCCATATCCGGCGGTAGCAAGAGCTCCGGCGTTGCAATGCGTAAGAACGCCGCCGGAAGAAGGCATAAGCGTCGCGCCATAACGCCCCATGGCCTGATTGGCGGCGACATCTTCGGCGTGCATGCGCTGCGCCTCTTCAACGAGCGATTGCTTGATTTGCGAAACGGGCTGGTTGTTGAGGGCGGCGAACTTCTCCTGCATTCGCCGGATCGCCCAAAACAAATTGACCGCCGTCGGCCGGGTCTGCCGGATCGTCTCGCAGATCTCGACGAATTCCTTGCTGAGCGCGTCGCCATTCCCGGCTTTGGAGTTCTTCACACCGAGCGCGATGCCCATAGCCGCTGCGACACCGATGGCCGGCGCGCCCCGCACCACCATGTTACGGATCACGTCCGCAACCTCCTGGTGCACGGTGCATGTTACGTAAACCTCTTCGGTCGGCAGCTTCGTCTGATCAATAAAAACTACGCCGCGGTCAGTCCATTCGAGAGTTTGGATCATAAGTCCGTCGTTAGTCGTCCGTTGCCGGTCAGTCGCGAAAACGGTAGCGAAGCTTAGTGCGTCGAACTCCGGCTTGCAAAATGCGCCAACAATCACCGGATAATCGGCACTTGCGGGGCCGCGTGTTCCGGAAGAACTCCCCGCAACCGTGGATCGTCTGCCACCTCAACCGCCCGCTTGTACGGACGAAAACCACACTTCACATAGAAGCCGAGCGCTCCCGGGCCATCCAGAGTGCAGGTATGCAGCCACACGCGCTTCGGTTCGCCCCTCCATGCCCGCTCCAGCAGCGCTGCCATGAAGGGCCAGCCCAGGCCTCTCCCAATCGCTTCTTCAAATAGGCCGAAATACGCGATCTCTACTTCCGTTGGCTTCGAGCGGTCGAGTTCCGCCATGCCGATCTCGCCGGCTTCACTCTCAGCCAAAAGCAGCTCAGTGGTCGGGCGGCAGAGCGCGTTCCTGAGTTCTTCGTCGCTCATTTCGAGCCGGCCGAACCAAAGCCATTGCGCTCCAGTTCGCCGAAACAGCGCGCGGTACCAGTCGAGATCGGGATCGTTCACCAACTTCAACCGCACGCAGGCCTCATTCGCGCCCGCCGCCGGCCCCCGCGCCGCCGGTCTTTCATGCGTTTCCAGGTAGGTGACGACCGATGCAATTTTCCCTGGCGCCAGATCCGTGTAACCGTCGGGGATCATCTTGCCGCGCGCGCCTCGTGCTGGGCCACATGTTCCCGGCGGACATCGTTGGCTGTGAAAATCGCGATAAACGGCGCATGCGCTGCGGCCTTCTCCACGTTTGACCGACCCTGCGCTTCTTCGCGTTCCACCAGGCATATCACACCAGCGACCTTGAATCCGAAATCGCGAGCGGCTTCGATCGCTTGGACTGTTGAGCCACCCGTCGTGCAAACATCATCCACAATAACCACCCGCGCACCTTTTTCGTGAAAGCCTTCGATGCGCTGTCCTGTGCCGTGCTGCTTCTCGGCCTTCCGTACCAGAAACCCATGCAGAGTTCCGCTCACGACTGCAACCGCCACCACGATCGGATCCGCTCCCATGGTGAGCCCGCCAACCGCGTCCGCGTGCCAGCCTTGGTGGCGCATCTCGTCGAGGAATACGCGCCCCACAAGTTGCGCCCCGCGTGCATCCAGCGTGGTCGTGCGGCAGTCGACGTAATAGTCACTGGTCCCGCCGGACGATAGCTTGAATTCTCCAAGTCGAAACGACTTGCGCGCCAACATTTCCAGGAGTTCTTGGCGGTCATTGGGCATAGAGTTCTACGATAACAAAAACCAGTCGCCGCTTGTCAGTTGCCAGCGCATGGTTGGGCCGGCATCCAGCAACTAAAACTGGGAACTACTGATTCAACTTCTCCAGATGCCGGAATCCATCCGTCCCCGCGAACATGAGTGCCGAGAGTGTTCCGTTGTAAGCCACGTGCACGAGCAGTCCGGCTCCTACCGAATCTTTATAGGCTCGAACCATCGTCAGAACCGTACCCACCAGAAAAATGACCAGCAGCGGCCCCCAGGAGAATTTCAGTTGCCCTCCATGCAGAAGTGCGAAGGCAAATGCGGTCACGAAGATTGCCGCCGTAAATCCAATCCCGCGTACTAAAACGGGATAAAGAAACCCGCGAAAGAACAGTTCTTCCATTAACGGTCCGAGCGTGATGCCAAACACAGTTAGCGCCCACGCCTCCGCTGGTGTGTTAAAGAAAGTATCGATTGGCAAATTCTTCGGCATCGGCAGCAGATGCGCCAGCAACTGCAGGGCAATTGCAAGCGCCACGCCGCCGATCAGGTACGGCGTAATGTTCTTCGGCCAATTCCAATGGATAGCCGCAAGGAAGTCGGGGCGGCGGCGCTCACGCGTGACCAATGTGTGCATGTAGACCAGAACCAGCAGATAGGCAACTGCTTGCCCCGCCACCATGGTTAATGGCATGCGCGCCAGAGCTGCGATGGAAGGACGAGAATGAGCTACAAAATGTACCGTGAAGAGAACCCCGAACACACTGACTAAGAGCGCAACTAGAACGAGAAAAACAAGCCGCAACACATCGAGAGCGGTCCATGCAGGATCGCGCGAAGTTTCAAAACTGACCTCGTCTTTCACCTCAGTTCCGGTTGCAGGCTCCTGCTCCCCCAACACACACGTCCCTCGTGCGCTCGCTTCGGCAGCAACCGGAACAATGGCCGGCGCCGATGAGGAACCCTCGACGTTTCGGGCGCAGCCCTCGCTGCGGGCATCCCCTGCATCTTGCGGCGCGATTACCTCGCCGGTCTCATTGCTTGGTTTGTCGGGAAATGCGTTCACGCGGATTCCTGCCGGCCGTTCTCACAAGACATGTTCCGGGAGCGTCTCATGACCGAGCCGTCTTGGGATGCACCGTTGAAGTATGCGGCCAGCTCTTGCCCAGTGTACGACTTCTTCACACGCGCCACCTGCTCGGGCGGCCCCTGGGCAACGATGCGCCCCCCTTCCTCTCCGCCCTCCGGGCCGAGGTCCAGAATCCAGTCGGCATTGCGAATGACGTCGAGATTGTGTTCGATGATGATAACCGTGTTGCCCAGGTCGGTCAGCCGGTGCAGCACATCGAGCAGCTTTCGCACATCGTCGAAGTGCAGACCGGTGGTGGGTTCATCGAGAAGATAAAGCGTCTTGCCCGTTTGGCGCTTGCTTAACTCGCGTGCCAGTTTGATGCGCTGCGCCTCTCCTCCCGAAAGTGTAACTGCAGATTGTCCAAGATGAATGTATCCCAGACCAACGTCCACCAGCGTCTGCAACTTCTGCCGTACCTGCGGAATATTCTCCAGAATCTGCAACACGTCCGTGACCGGCATCTCCAGCAGGTCGGCAATCGAGTGCCCGTTGAACCGCACCGACAGCGTCTCGTGATTGTAGCGATGTCCGCCGCACACTTCACACTGAACATACACGTCGGGCAGAAAGTTCATCTCGATGCGACGCTGGCCTTCACCCTGACAGGCCTCGCAGCGTCCACCAGAAACGTTAAACGAAAATCGCCCGGGCTTATAGCCCCGCTCCCGCGCTTCCGGCAACATCGCGAAGAAGTCGCGGATCAGCGAAAAGATCCCGGTGTAGGTTGCGGGATTTGAGCGCGGTGTGCGTCCGATTGGCGACTGGTCAATGCGAATTACCTTGTCAATCAACTCGCTGCCCGCAATCGATTTGTACGTGCCCGGTTCCTCGCGCGAGCGATAGAGCTGCCGCGCCAGCGCCCGATAAAGAATGTCGTTCACCAACGTCGATTTGCCCGAGCCCGAGACTCCCGTAACCACCGTCATCACTCCCAGCGGGAACACAACATCGAGATTCTTCAGATTATTTTGTCGCGCCCCCAGAATCGTGATCGCTTTGCCGTTCGCGCTTCGCCGCTCTGCAAGCATGGCAATGCGTTGTCGTCCGGCGATGTAAGCGCCCGTAAGCGACTCCGGCGCTCCCATGATCTCCGCGGGCGTCCCGCTCGCAACCAGTTCACCTCCGTGTCGGCCCGCGCCCGGTCCAAGATCGATCACGTAATCGGCGCGGCGTATCGTCTCCTCATCGTGTTCAACCACCAGGACGGTATTGCCAAGGTCGCGCAGGTTTTCGAGCGCGGCCAGCAGCCGTCCGTTGTCGCGTGAATGCAGCCCGATGGAAGGTTCGTCGAGCACGTAGAGCACACCTCGAAGCTTTGATCCGATCTGCGTTGCGAGGCGAATGCGCTGCCCCTCGCCGCCGGAGAGGGAGGCGGCCGAGCGTCCCAGCGACAGGTAGCCCAGGCCGACTGCACTCAGGAATTCAAGCCGCTCGACGATTTCCTGCAGAATGCGCCCCGCTATGGTCTCATCTCGTCCAGTCAGTTTGATCCTATTGGCCGCTCCCAGCGCGCGGGAGATCGGGAGCCCCGTGAAATCTGCAATCGACATTCCGCTGACTTTCACCGCCAGGCTCTCCGGCCGGAGGCGCTGGCCTTGACACACCGGACATTCGGTGGCCGACATGAAATCGAGCAGATAATCCCGGTAGTTATCGGAAGTCGAACCCTCCAGATTCTGCTTCAGGTGACCGATCACGCCGTAGAATCCGGTTTTGCCTCCTCGCCCAGGCTCGCCATAAAGGAGCAGGTTCTGAATCCTCTCTGGGAGTTTCTCAAATGGTGTGCCGAGATCGAGTCCATACGCCTCGGCCACCAACTGCAACCCGTGAATCAGGTTCTGGGACGACGATCCCGGCCCCAATCCTCCATCCAGCAATGGCTTCGACCAGTCCACAATGACTTTTGCCGGATCAAAATCGTATCGGCTTCCCAGCCCATGGCACTCCGGGCACGCGCCATAAGTGCTGTTAAACGAGAAGGAGCGCGGTTCCAGCCGGGGCACACTAAGCCCGCAGTCCGGGCAGGCAAGCACCGAAGAATATAATGTCTCCTCACCATTCACCACCACTACCAGAACCAGCCCGCCCCCGAGTTTCATCGCAAGCGAAACCGAGAGCTCCAATCTGTGCTCGATGCCGGGTTTGACTAGCAGGCGGTCTACCACCACTTCGATGGTATGGTTCTTGCGCTTGTCGAGTTGGAGGTCGTCTTCCAGGTTCACCAGTTCACCATCCACGCGCGCCCGCGAAAACCCGTGCTGCACGAGCTTCTCCATCTCTTTCTTGAACTCACCTTTGCGCCCGCGCACGATCGGCGCCATGATCATCACCCGATCGTCGGGAGCCAGGGCCATCACCCGCTGCACTATTTGGTCCGCCGACTGCCGCGTGATCGGCTTGCCGCATTTCGGGCAATGAGGCAACCCTATTGACGAATAGAGCAGTCGAAGGTAGTCGTAGATTTCGGTGATAGTACCAACGGTTGACCGGGGGCTGCGGCTCGTCGTCTTCTGCTCGATCGAAATCGCGGGGCTCAAGCCATCGATCGAGTCCACGTCTGGGCGTTCCATCTGATCCAGAAACTGCCGCGCATAGGCCGACAGCGTCTCCACGTAGCGACGCTGTCCCTCGGCGTAAATCGTGTCGAAGGCGAGCGATGACTTGCCCGATCCGCTTAAGCCAGTGATGACCGTCAAGGTATTACGAGGAATCTCGACGTCAATGTTCTTCAGGTTGTGCTGCCGCGCTCCGCGCACCGAAATCTTGGTGATGGCCATTTGCGATGACACTTATGGACTTCCGTAATATGGACGGGGTCCACAGAAATGTTGGAGAGTGAAGGTATGCAGATCGACTCCCGTATCATAGTTGCTAACAGCAGGTGGGGTCAAATGCAGGTAAAGTGAAATATTTACGGCTGCAGCACATGCGACCAGCGGCCAAAAGGCAATAATAACGTGGAAACTCTCTACGCAGCTTTTCTGATCAGCAGTACGGCAGTTCTATCTGTCGGCATGGGTGTTTTGGGCGCTTATTACGCTGTTTCGGCCATCCTGTCAGCTTTCAATCCGGCTCGGCCAGCCCGTTTCCTGGCCGCTCTAGCGCCCCAGAGCCAGGCCGGCGGCGATTAAATTCGCCCCTATCCCTTCAGGTTTTCGGTTCCTGCCGCACGACCTTAAGATCCCACCGCCCTCACTACTACTGCGGCGGTTGAGGAGCCGGAATCTGGCCCGGTAGCGGATTCTGACCCTGTGGTCCTTGCCGCATCATTTGCAGAAGCTGTTCCGGAGTCCTTGGCCCTGCATTCGGCTGGTTCGGATTGGCCGGTTGGTCTGGCTGCGCACCCGACGGCTGGCCCGGTTGCCCGGGTTGAGCCTCCTCGGCATCGTCGGTGCTATTGCTGCTATCATCCTCGTCCCCGGTATTGTCTTCGGCGTCGGCGGTCGCCTCAGGTTGAGGCGGCGCTGCGGCAATCACTTGCTGCCGGAAAGGCTGCATCGGCGAGACAGCCATCGGGGCCATCGCCTGCGCGTTCTGTGGATAGGGATTCGGTGATGCCTGCTCGCCCGAGCCGGGTTTGGAAGTGAGAGTAATCGATGCGATCGCCGTCGGATCCGCCGTCGATCCCAACATCACATAGTTGAACTGCGTGCCGTTTAGTAATGCGGCGAGGACGTCTCGCGGTGCGCCCGGACCAATCTCGGTCACCACGCGCTCGGGAGCGCCATTCGCAGGAAGCTCAATGGCAGCTCCGGTTAATGACTTCACCTGTTTCAGAATCTCTCCCAGCGTTGCATTCTGGGCCAGAATGGTGAGCAGGCCATTCTGATACGTTACCTTCGGCGCGGTCGCCGGAATCTGATCCATTGGCACTTGGCTCAATGGGCCTGCTGGTAATGGCGGAAGCACGAGCGGTGGCGGCGGCGCTGTTTTCTTCTTGTGAACTGCGCGGTGGGCGGTGCTTGCGGTTGCGGGCGGATCGTCGGCGCGAGCCGGCGACGCCCACGCGGCCAGCATCAATCCAACCACCAACGCTGCTGTGGATCTCGCGCCGAACATCAGAAGTTCCCCACTGTCAGTCATCAACTTCCTGACCGGGTCAGTGCTCTCCTTATGATTTTACCATTTCTATAGGAACGAAAAATCACCGTAATTCTTGCGTATTCTTGTGTTCACGAAAGCCCCTACGTCGCAGTCCTGGAGCCATATGGCCTCCCGGCCTGCCTTTTCCGTAGCCGGTTTAGGCTTGGCAGCGCGTAAAATGCCCTCGGAGGCTTCTTACGTGAAGAATGCTTCTCAAAGCTGTTTTGCCTGCCCGTTCAATGCCCTCCTGAAAACTGCCTTCGCCGCCGTTTCTCTGCTGCCGATGTCCGCGGGCGCTCAAACATGCCTGACCGGGGCGGACATGGAATCCGGCGTCAGAACCGCACTCGAGGCCTCGGCCAGGCGTTTCTTCGATATGGCGGCGCGAGGCGACTCGGCTGCCTTGAAACAGAACGCAGTTCCATCGCTGGCGAGAGATTTTGCGGCCGTCGACGCCGCGCTTAAGGATAACCGGGCTGATTTGACGGGAGCGAACGCAACTGTTCGCCCCCCGTTTCTGCTTACCGCCGAAGGCTCTGAATCCCTCGTCCGCGCCGAATTCCTATGCGGTGTTTTCGGACCCTCGGGCCAGACCAGGGACAGCGCGGTCTTTGTGCTCAATAATCTCCCTCCCGGCAAGTACGCCGTCACGATCATTGATGCAACGGGCGGCGAAAAACCGCTTACGCTGACCTTGGTCCTTGAGCAACTTGCCGCCGACTGGAAACTGGCCGGGTTCTACGCGCGCTCACAGCGGGCCTTTGGCCACGACCGAACGTGGTTCGAACAGCAGGCGCATGATCTCAGATCCAAATCGCAGAACCACAACGCCTGGCTCTATTACCGCGAGGCCATGGCACTCGCCTCGCCCGTGGATTTCATGAACACCCAAGCCACCGACAAGCTTTACGATGAACTGCAGTCGGTTCAGCCCGCTGACATGCCCACCAACGGCCACTCCGTTGATCTGAGCTCCGGCGGTAAGACCTGGCACTGGACCGCAATTTTTCCGCTAGCTGTCGGCAACGACCTGGAGGTTGTCGTCAAGTACTCGGCCGCTGACATATCGAACACGGGAAAAACATTTGAAGAAAATGTCCAGGTCATCAAGGCCGTGGTGGCTAAGTTCCCAGAGTTGAAATCCGCCTTCTCCGGGGTCGTGGCCCGCGCGGTCGCCCCTAACGGAGAAGATTACGGCTCTCTGCTGCCCATGAAGGACATCAAGTAGTACTCAGTTATTGCGAGACAGCCTCTTCCAGTAGGCATTCTTCCGCAGCTTTGTCCCTCCGCAAACCAAGAAACACCGGGGCGCGAAGCTTCGGTCCACCCTCTTCCGTCTCGTGGGTCCATTCGGAGAACTTTATTTCGGCGACTAGCTTGGGGCGCACAAAGTGAACTCTCCTCAGGCCGCCGATTTCGCCGTGGAACGGATTCTTGTCGGTCGCAAGCGGCTGCAGTTCAGCAAGAATGTCTTTCAGGCCCCGCTGGTCGAACCCGGTGCCGACCTGGCCGACATGGATCAACTTGCGTTGGCGGTTGTAGAGGCCGAGCACCAGCGAACCAAAATGGGAGCGGCTGCCCTCCGGATCGGTGTAGCCTCCCACGACGCATTCCTGGCGCTTGGTGATTTTGATTTTGAGCCAGTCGCGGGAGCGGGCCTCTTGGTAGTGGCTGGCGCGTTTCTTAGCGACGATGCCTTCGAGATCTTTCGCTCCGGCAGCATGGAACAGAGCGAGACCATTTTCGGCGTAATGGTCGGAGAAGCGGACAATGTTGCCGGGACCGAGGTGCTGCTGAAGCAATTGCTTGCGGCGCTCAAGGGGCACGCGCCGCAAGTCGTAGTCATCGAGGTAAAGCAGATCGAAAGCGTAATACACGACAGGCGCGCCATCGCGTCGCGAGGTCCTCGGCTTGCCTGGGCGAAATCCGGTCCTCTGCTGCATCAGGCTGAAGGAAGGACGGCCCTCCTCGTCGAGTGCCACAATTTCCCCGTCGACGATCGCGCGGCGCGCTTTGACGAACTGCGGAAGTGCCGCCAGTTCGGGAAATTGCAGGCTGAGATCATTCTGATTGCGCGAAACGAGGCGAACGCGGCCTGCGTCAATGAAGGCAACCGCGCGGTATCCGTCCCACTTGATCTCGAAGAGCCAATCGGGATTGTCGAAGGGCTTGTCGACCGCGGTCGCCAGCATCGGACTGATTGCTCTTGGCATCGGGTTACGTATCGCGCCAGGGAGACTTTTGATTGCGGATGACGCTAAGAAGGCGGGGGATTTGGCGGCCCCTAATTCGGCCGACTCCATCGCTTCCGAATTTGTATTCCTCTTCGGTGCGCTGGCTTGCAACGCGCCAATCCCTGCCGTTTTTTCGCGTTTATTTCTGCCGGCGCTCCCGGCCTGGTCCGCCGTCGAGGCTTTTTTTTTACTGGCAGCCGTCTTGCGATCCGTGCGCGCGATGGCATCGGCGAGCCATGCCGCTTTCAGCTTGCCGCGCGTTGCAGGACGACTGCTTGTCCATTGCGCGGAATCTTCGTCGCCTCCGATCTGCGCCATCGTGCGGCCGCTAAGAACGGATGTGCCGTACTGGTCGATATCGAATCCGGAAACGACGTGCTCATCTTTCTTCTTGATCATGAGCCACTCATTTCCTTTGCTGCCCGCGCGTCGCGCCTTGATGTGCACCAGGGCGAAATCGCCACTAAGGCGTTTCCCTTTCAGGCGAAACTTAAGATCACCCTTGGCGAGCATGGCGACCGCCTCTGCATCGGTCCCGCGAACGTACTCCCCATTCACCGGAATTGGCGAAAGCGGTTCCCATGTTCCGACATCCCACACCATGACGGAACCAGCACCGTAATTGCCTTCTGGAATCGTGCCCTCGAAATCGAAGTAGGAGACCGGATGATCCTCAACCTGCATGGCGAGACGCTTGTCGGCTGGGTCGAGCGATGGGCCTTTCGGCACGGCCCAGGACTTCAATACGCCTTCCATTTCCAGGCGAAAGTCGTAATGCAATCGCGTGGCACGATGACGTTGAACAACGAAGCGGTGCTTGGACTGCCTCTCAACCTTAGGCGCAGGTTCAGGGGTCTCCCCAAAGTGCCGCTTGCGTTTGTACTCGTCAAGTGACATACGCACTATTGTACCGACCAGGCCGTATACTGATGCGTTTCCAGGAGTCTTGGATGAATCTGACGCATGATGGGAAGCTTCTGAGAGTTGGCGTTCTGGTGTGTTTGTGGTGGGGAGTAGCTCACGCCAGCACGCTACCGAAAGAGACGCGGGAAAAAGTGGATGCAATGGCGAGGCAAGCGATTGCTGAGACCGGCGTCCCGAGCGCCTCAATCGCGATCGTGCAAGAAGGCGCAATCGCATACCTGCAAGCGTACGGTGATGGACGAATTAAGCCGCCGAAACCCGCTTCGCCGACGATGCGATATAGCATCGGTTCGATCAGCAAGCAGTTTACGGCCGCAGCTGTTCTCCTGCTGGCGGAGCAAGGGAAACTATCGCTGGACGACCCGGTCTCGCGATTTGTCCCCAATCTGACTCGCGGAAACGAAATTACGATTCGTGAACTGCTCTCGCATACGTCCGGGTATCAGGATTATTGGCCGCAGGATTATGTGCCGCCTTTCATGCTGCAACCGATCAGTGCCGGCAAGATCGTCGAGTTGTGGGCGCGCAAAGCGCTTGACTTTGAGCCGGGGACGGAATGGCAATACAGCAACACGAACTTTGTGGTTGCTGGATTGATCGTGGAAAAGGCAAGCGGCGAACCATTGTTGCAGTTCCTCAGCGAGCACATTTTCGCGCCGCTCGGTATGAAGAGCGTTATCAATATCGACCAGGAGCGGCTTGCCGAAACCGATGCAACCGGATACCTGCGCTATGCGATGGGTCCGCTGAGGATCGCTCCGAAGGAAGGCCGGGGATGGTTGTTTGCCGCCGGCGAATTGGCCATGCCCGCCGAAGACCTGGCGAAATGGGATATCAGTCTGATCAACCAGACGGTGCTTCAACCTGCATCATACCTTGCGATGGAGCGCGATACTGTGCTCAGGAACGGCATGGGAACGCGTTACGGACTGGGCATTGGCGTGCGTTCTGAATTTGGCCA